>Ga0157363_1003392_pt1 | contig 14412 bp, 15 predicted proteins | sample AttsexASBM1_FD_111477 | JGI IMG/M metagenome (GOLD analysis project Ga0157363, IMG submission 111477) | Fungus gardens microbial communities from leaf cutter ant in Ribeirão Preto, State of São Paulo, Brazil - Atta sexdens ASBM1 | ecosystem: Host-associated > Fungi > Mycelium > Unclassified ...
ACTTAAGGGTGGTTGCTACAACAAATAAAAGAAGATGACAAGAGGTGTAAAGTCAGAAAGTTATTGAGTGAGTAGAGAGTGAGCAACACTCTCATTCTGATTCCAGATATCAATGACTTGTTGAGTAACAACAGAAGTAGCAGTATCAAATGGTACAGAAATTGGTATAGATATAAACTGCACAGGAGGAGACAATACTGGGCAGAGTATACTACCATCAAAATGCCCCCACAGCTCTTTTCCTTGGACCACTGTCTGGAAATGGAGCATGTAAATTGCCCAGTTTGTCCCAGACACCTCCAGCTTGGGCATGGAGGTAGGTAGAACATCATTTGTGAGGTTGGATATGTTTTCTTCAGTAGAGTAGTCTTGTTTTTTAACAAAACAGTGGGGAAGGGCCCATAACCTGTAAGAATAACACTCAGTTACTCAAAATAACACAAAAACTGAGGTATACATCATGCTAGTTGGCATATAGTGGATAAGTAGCAAATATTGTCTAATGGTGTCTAAGATCATGTCTGAGTACTCTACTTGTAATAAGATTGAAAGAATCTACTAAAAGGAACAAAGATAAGAGCTAACAAGGAAGAGAGTCATATGTATATGTCGTCGCGAGTTTTTGTACATGTACACACAAATTATCATTACTTTTGAAGCAGAGGGTACATCAGAAGACAAATAACGTATTACGACATCATTATATCCCCATCTGGTTGTGTTCTTAGTGCACCTCTAACCACTGAATTGACCAGCTCCCTCCTGACTTCGAATCCTATCTCTGGATGGGGTGTCGCCCGAATGACATCTAATAGCGCGTCCTTCTGATCAGGTGTCAAATCTGACGCATATCTAGAGAAACTGTGCACTTAGTAGGATTTGAGTGAAGTTACATGATCAAAATCTTGGCTCTGACAGAAAACAAGCAAACTTTGGTGCCAGAGCACTGGTAATTTTTCACAATCACCTCGGTTTTTTGTTTTGTAGGTATTGGATAGACGGATGAAGTGGAACACCAAAGCATCGACAACTTGATATGGGAGCTCGAACTTTTTGTCGATGAGGACCCGGATGAACAGAGAGTTGGGCCCTTCATGAGGATCAGACAGTACACGCCCAAGAAAGCATAATTAAATACCAGAATAGTCCATTTCTGCGATGCGAAGTAAGGCAGCCGAGGCGTGTAGCACGGGGATCTTGGTTCGAGAGAGGATGGAAGCGACAATTGTGGCCTGCTTTAAAGTACAACCTTGCTATATCATTGCAGGTATTCAATGCTTGTCGCTTCAGTGAAAAGAAGTGAAAGGCTCACGTCAAGCATTGGAAAAATAATCCCCTTAAAAAACGCCCCAGGTTTGTAAAGCGCTCGTTTCAGTGCTTCATAGTATTGAACATTCAACTTTTTGTTTTGATCAATGTCCTCTCGGATAGCATCTAGCAGAACTACGCTCAAAAATAATTGTGCTTGAGGTGGCTTCATGTTAGATATGAAGATTTTTGTTGCTGCACGGCATGCATGGGGTGACCAATTTTCCGGACTTGTGAGTGCCAACATTCGTGCCCATGCCGGTAGTGAGGGGATAACCTTGAAGAGCTTGGGCAAGGGTCCGGATTTGTACTTGTGTAGGAATAGTCCTAGCCTTTTGATTGAAATCTGTGAGAGCAAATTCGGTACATGGGTATAAAGACTCACTTTTGATAAGCTTCTACAACGGTTGGATTGAGACCGAGGGCAGGATCAGATCGTTCTCTATCTAGGAAAAAATCAGAAGACAATCTTGACCGGCATAGGTAACGCACCTTGCTTGACTCTCTGGATCGCCGCTGTCGCATTGCCTTTGGCATTATCCAGTTTGGAAAATATAACATCAGCCAACGTTCGTCGTTCATAGGAATTTTCAGGTAAGAGGGCTCCCAGCGTATGCAGATCTTCTTCGGCTATTTTCTTGGGGTCCTGTGAATCATACGCTCGGAAGGTGAAATTTGAATCACTCACAAATTCTTCCTCCCCTGCTTCTCCATCAAGGTCAGTATTTGATTCCTCGTCATTGTCTTCATCGATCGGTGGACGTAGGGTCGTGAATGCACTCTTGTCTCCATCATCAGAGGTTCCCTCCACCTCATCTGATATTTCCAATTCATCCTGTTGGTCTCGAGCCAGCTCAAAGATCCTACGAGATGTTTTGGGATCGAGGATGACCTGATATTCAAATGAGAGACTAGTAAATCAAGAGACAAGAATTAGGAGTACATCTCCATCATTATCGTCGTCTGTTTTATGAGGTTTTTGGCGTTTTCCGGGTTGTGATATGCGTCCATATTTTGCTTCTACTTCGTCTTTATCAATTTGGGTATACAGGGGATCATGCCTGGGCTTCTTATCCTGCTTTTGTGATCGAGGCATTCGAATTGAAGAGAGGTCTCAGAATTCCTGATCGGCTATCGAAAATAGCTTGGGATTAGTCAATAATTCATTTTTTTCACCGCTGGTGATTTTTTTAAACCTGAATGAACTGGATCGATTTTCTGCCAAAGGTTCTGGGTAGACCCTTCATTGAGTGACGACAAACCTTCTGGGAAGGGCACTGAAAAGTTAAATGACTGTAATTTACTTCGGCCACTCGGAGTCGACTTGAAACTACGCGGTCTTCAACGTTTATGATTCCTTTAAGGAACTCATCACCAACGTTGGATCTAGATTAATTGCTATCGTATTTAATATAAGCAACCACTGCTGTTGAAGGAGAGGTTGAGGTCGCGGGAACAGCGACAGTCAATGGATGTCTCTAGTCAATGATATTTTTAAAGGGTTACTGTCCGGTGGTTTGAAGTTAGCCTGAATCAACTTGATGATGTTTTAGATCATTACCTATATAACGTCATCTCGCTCTTGCCGCTCTTACCCAAGCATTTCCCCAAGGTTTCCCGCCCATGTCTCCTTCACACGTAGGCGTTGGTCTGCTCACCGTGTTCTATCATCTAATAATTTTGCCCCTCGTAGATCAAGACGCTAGATAACAATGGTAATGAAATAACTACTGTAGGTTTCAAGCGTTTTGGGTTCGACTCAGAGGTCCCCCTCGACACTCTCCGTTCTTTATACCTAAGTCCCCATTACATTGCTTCAAAGAAGGATTTGAGTGCCCTTGAGAACCTTGGAGAGGAGGAGGCCGAAATTGAACATGCCAAACTGAGCACCGGTCATGAAATGTTTCGACCCACGTCTGTATACTTTCCACACACGACATCCGTTTCTTATACAGCGCAAACTCGATTTCTGCCTGTCAAACTTTTACCTCCATCGGGACGCAAGCGCATCCTCGTAACGGGAGGCGCTGGCTTCGTCGGTTCCCATCTGGTTGATCGCCTTATGCTACTCGGACATGAGGTTACTGTTCTCGACAATTTCTTCACTGGCTCCAAGACGACCGTCAGCCATTGGATTGGTCACCCAAATTTTGAGCTGGTCCGACACGACGTAGTTGAACCCTTCATGATTGAATGCGATCGTGAGTGGACTAATTTTACTGTCGGCTTGTTCACAGAAATTTACTCTTTAGAGATCTATCATCTCGCATGCCCAGCATCACCTCCCCACTATCAATTCAATGCTGTGAAGACTATCAAAACTTCCTTCATGGGAACTCTGAATATGCTTGGTTTGGCTAAGCGCACGAAAGCACGCTTCTTAATTAGCAGTACTTCAGGTACTATCTCCATGTCCTTTCGTTTTGGCTTCGTTTTCATCCAGCCTACAGAGGTTTACGGTGATCCCGAAGTTCACCCACAACATGAGGACTAGTAAGCGATTCTCACAGAATCGTCAAATTCACTATTAGCTCAAATTTATCGACTAGCTGGGGACATGTCAATCCTATCGGTCCCCGAGCTTGTTACGACGAAGGAAAACGAGTAGCGGAAACTCTCACGTATGGTTTTCAGCGTCAAGATGGCGTTGACGTCCGTGTCGCACGTATATTCAATACATACGGACCTCGCAGTAAGTTTTTTCCCGCTCGAATACTCAGACTCCCATTGGATTTATGCGTTTGGAGTGAACCCGTATGACGGTCGAGTTGTGTCCAACTTCATCGTCCAGGCGCTCAAAGGCGAAGATATGACTGTATACGGGGATGGAAGACAAACCAGATCCTTCCAATATATCCATGACCTCATAGATGGCATGATTGCTCTCATGAACTCAAATGAAACTCGTCCTGTTAACATTGGCAATGGAGAAGAATTTTCGATTGGGGAGTTCGCGAAACTTGTTCGCGATATTGTAGAAAAAGTGCAGGAGGAAGACGGAGTTAAGCTAGACAAGCGCGTTAAAATTATATATAAGCCAATTCCTACCGATGATCCCCAGAAGCGCCGCCCTGACACCTCAAGGGCCAAAGAATCGCTAGAGTGGCAACCTTGTTGGTCCGTTCATATGGGTCTGGAGGAAATGATCAGATACTACAAGGCCAAGATGGCAGAGGGCAGCTTATAGGAAAACTTTCTATTCACTTTCTAGTTTGTTTGCGTAATTCTCGTTCATAGAGTAACATTCGAACAAGACTGCACCATTGATTGCAGTAATACATTTCTATACGCGGAAAATATGGGTGTCACAGATTCCTAACATGTTGTTTTAATAGATACTGTATCTTCTCGAGAGAAAGATCAATGTGAAGGAATATGCAACCACTCGACTCACTTGCAATGGAGAGCCTGCCCTGACCTCTTTCAAACCAGTGTCGACCTTTTTTTTTCTTTTAAATCAGCAATTTATTACACGGAGCGCGTAGGCAGACCATGGTAGCTACTTCGTAGCTATGTACAAGACAGATGAAACAACATGAAGATATAGAGAAAAGAAACAGAAAAGAGAAAAGTAAAAGGAAAAAAGAAGTAAAGGAAAACTAAAAAAGAAAAAACTAATTACAAGTTCTGCTTGAAACTGATGATGAAGTGGAACTTGGAAAAGCAAACGCACTAGGGTTAAACTCAAGGAACATGACAAAGTGGCTAATTGAGTCCCTTCTTGGGTTCCAGTATTTGTTAAACCTTCTGCACTCATGAAGGATATGATGTCTTGTTTTGATGGGGTATAACCCACACAGACACCTAAACTCTTCCCTAGGGAAAAATCTAAGTCTGTATTTGCCAATTGGAGCATGATTGGTAATTGCTCTTGAGGCTCTAGTGCACAAAGAGTTGGAGTGGCTGAAGAATTTTAGCCAGGACCTGCCTTTGATGTAAGATGGTTCAATGATGTTGTTGTCACTGTCGAGAAGATCAAGGAAATGTTTCCCCTTGAGGTCCGATGCTTGGAAAGCCATATTCCACTTGTTGACAATGTCATCACATTCACTTTTTTTGCTAAAATCCCATGACACTTTGCAAGGGAAGAGAGGAGTGGGATTGAAAGATTTTGTTTTCTTATCAACAGCTTTGTGAAGTGCCCAATTGCAACAGCTAGGGCACTCCCAAAATTTGATTGATTTCTCCTGATGACATGAGAAGAAAGTTCGAAGTTCTTTGAGGATGGATGATGTGTGGACTTGGTAAGAATTGGATACAGTATCAAAAATCTTTTTAGCAACGTGGATTGAGTCAGTGACAATGATGATTTTTGAAACACCATTGTGGCTTGTGGCCTGATTAATACCACATCTGATGGTGAACAGTTTGGCTTCTGTGCTCGTGACATTGACCACATGATGGAGGGTTTTGGTGACAGGTTTATTGTGGATATACATATGAGATATGGAAGTAGCGGCGTTATTTTTGACACCAGCATCTATGATGACAAGAGCATGTGAAGGAGTGCTTAAGGATTCGATAGCCAAGTTGTCAAGTTGCTGAATGTGAGTTTTGAAGCTATTGTCTTTTTGTTTGCTAAATAAATGGAAAGAGAAATGACTAGGGAAAATGTCAATAACTTTATGACTGGGAGAAAATTCAGGATGAAGAGGAGCAAAGGAGGGAAATACTTCGTTGAACCTGTTATCCATGTCAACTAATAGACCTTTGACTAAGTCACATTGGTATCTTGTGAGAAGCCTAAGTGAAGACGAATGTTGATTGAGTGATGAACATGTTCTAGGCTCTATGAGGGAATGAAGGATGTGATTGGAAGGAAGAGAATGTGCTTGAAGTTGTGACCTTCCATTAAGTTTCTGGAGGTGAAGTTTGATCAGAATAAGACCTGTAATAGCTTCAATGCTAAATGAAAGGGATGTTTTGAAAGCTCCTGTAATCCAAATGGCAGTTCTGCTTTGTATTTTGCCTAGCATCTTCAGAGGGTAAGACAGAGGAGCTCTGTGGTAGTGCCAAAGTTGGAACCCATAAAGGGCAATTGGAAGAATGCAACTTCTATATAAAAGCCATTTTTGATGTGGTTTCAAGCCTCAGACTGAGTTTCCAAGGGTTTTCATGCATTTGACAGTTGAAATTGCCTTGTTGGAGTAGAAATTGATATGTTGATGGAACGATAGCTTTCTGTTGAAGATGAAGCCAAGGTACTTCCAGGAATCCTTAGGGTGCAAGATAGGGCCACCAATAGAAGAGAGGTCGAGCGGAGGAGGATTAAATAAGCCATGTGATCTAATGAAATGGAAAACTTCAGTTTTTAAATATTCCACTATAAGACCAAATTTCAAAAGAAGATTAGACATGACATTGTAATTATAAAAGAGAAGGGAATTAAATAGATGAAGAGATTTGCTCTGGGCAATGAGAAGTCTATCATTTACAAAAGATAGAATGAAAATCAGAATTTTTAGAATTTTTAAACAATTTTCAAGAATGTGAAGAAAAGGCAAAAAATATAGAGCCAATAGAATAGGAGAAAGAGCTGAGCCTTGACCTACTCCAATGTTTACATCAAAAGATGGTGAGATAAAACTGTTCCAAAAGTAATGTGTTTTTCTACCAATAAGATAATTTGAAAAGAATTTAACAACTTACGGGTCAAAATCTACTTTCCCCAGAATGAGAGAGAAAAGGCAGTGATTAAGTGAGGAAAAAAATTAAGTGATGTCAAACACAAGGGTGCTAGTTGAAAGGTTTTTGACCCAACCTGAGTGAATGATGTGTATCAGTGCTATGCCTGCATCTGTTGTAGACTTAAACTTGAGTCCTCCAAGTTGACTTTGGTGGATGGAGTTGTTGGATATTGCATAGAATTGGAGTCTATCGCCAATGACTTTTTCAATTAGTTTGCCCAAGGTGTTGAGCAAAACAATTGGTCTGAAGGACTTAGGCATGTCATATGAAGATTTGTTGGGTTTTGGGATTACAATGGTTGTTAAAATCTTGAAGTGAAACAGCTAATGATCTAAGTCTAAGTACACATTAGCAATCCTGATAATATTGTTCAAGCAAACTTTGTTCTTGAATACATGCTTGAGGTGACTCCACAATAGCTTGTCCAGGCCAGATGTAGACAAGTTATTGTATTTAGCGAGCATGTTCATAAATTCTTTTTCTGAAAATGGATTCTAAGAGGAGGGTAATATCAAATCAATTTTATCAAGAATGTTATCCTCAATGTTGCAATGTAGGGCTGTATTGAAGGAAGAGTGAAGTATATGTTACAGGTCATTGATTTCCAGGCATGGTTGGTTGTTGAATTTGATCACTTCAATGGCTGGAAGTTTTCACTTGTTGATCCAATTCATAAGTTCCCAAGGGCCTCATTTCTTGTTGGCTATTTCTTGAATTTTGAGATTGAAGAAAGCTCACTTGGTGTTCTTGACCATTCTCCAGAAGGTTTTCCAATCCTCCAGCTTCTTCAACGACCTGTAGTTCACTAAGTCCCTGTTGCAGTTTTCATTCCACCAACTTTTGGAGTGTCTTGGTGATGTTGATAATCTTGGAAGACTTCTCCTAGGTGCTTTTGACCTTATTATCAAACTCATTGACAATGTTGTCTAAACTGGTTATGTCAGACAGGTTAGATATGTTGAGATTTCTGATAGATATAGTAACGTCTTTGATGAAGGCCACTTCCTCTTTACTATCTTTGATAATTGAGTGTTTGGTTGAATTCACACTTTCTTCAACAATAGTAATAATAATGGTGAGAGGGGCATGGTTTGACATTAGATGCCAATCAGAATGTATTAAGTGGTTGTTTAATTCACTTGAACCACCGCAGAGGAACATGAGGTCAATGACTGAGTTTGAGTCATTGACATTGTCTGAGTACCTAGTCAGAACTTGGTTAGTAGGGTTTGACAAGTCTAGATTAAACAAGTCAGCAACAATAAGGAGATCATCACTAATAGTAGAATGATGAGGAAATGATGGATCTCATAAACTATTCCTAATATTAAAGTTGCCAGTCATAATTAAAAGGTTACAAATATTTGCTTCAGTATCCTTGAGATACTTTAAAGCAAAATGGGAAGAATTAGAATAAATGTTCATTAACCAGAAAATGTCATTGTTGTTGAAGAACGAGACTAAGAGAATATTCCTATGAATAACATCTTTACAAAGTGAAAAGTAAAGTGAAGATAGTCTGATGTTGATATAGGTGACAATCCTAGAGAAGTCATTCACCAAATCAGAGGCTTTGGTGAAGGTTAGCCAATTAGGGTAGTTAGCAACTCCAACCAACAGTTCTTCTTCACAGTTACTAGAACAAGAGATAGATTGAATTGTGGACCAAGACAGCTCTTGGATGAAGATTATGTCAAAGTTAGAGTTGACCTTAAGAACAGTGTTTATGATGAGATTATTCTTCCAAACATTTTGTGAAAAAATCTTCAAGTTGTTCAAAATCATATTTTGTTACCATTCATGATTGAATGAGTTAAGGTCTTTTGGTCATCCCAAAGTTTGGTGTATTCCTTGGTATGCCATTTCTTGTTGAATCTATGTTTCTAGAATGGGCAGTCAGTAGAGTCGGCTTGGTGTTTGTCTTTACAATTCAAGCACTTGAAGAAATGTGGACAAGGGATGTCTTTCTTGGTTTCTAACCTAGGTGGGTTAATCTTATCATTGGCTTTGCAACACCATGCAAATTGGTAATGATGAATAGATTGGTGGAGACTGTTGCACTTAATGTATTTAGACCCCTGAATTCTACACACACCAGCAGTGTGGCCCCATTTCCAGCAGTTTTTACACTGTAGCATACCAGAGTTCATGTTCACACCACAAATTGTGGCAATGAAGCTGCCTACATTGAACCTTCTGTTGATGAGGCTTTTAGCTTTGGTACTACTTTGCATATCCCATATATTAATCTATACAATGGACATGTCTGACTTAGGGGAGACTTTGATTACCCTTGGTTTGGAGGCTAGGATAATGTTGTTGAAGATGTGATTGCTCTTTAGGATTTTTTCTATCTTATCAGAGGACAAATGAGAGTTTGATTGTTTGGAGAGGTAAGAAATGCTAATGATTTTGAGGTACAATTTGGACTGTGGCAGTCTTGGAGTGTCAATCTTATTAGCTTCAACACAAGCTGAGTTCTTAAAAGTATCCTTCAATTTCTTGGAGGTCTGAGGGACTAGCGACATTGTTAATAGAAATAACAATGCTCTTATCATCGATCCAGATGAAGTCAGCTATGACATTTGATTTGATGCTTTTGAGGGCCCTATTAATGTTGATAACATGAATACTAGAATCCTTTAGGAACTTTCTTGTGTTATCGATGTTCATTGGGACTATGACTTGTTTGCACGATGGTCTCTTTGTAGTCATATTGATGTGCAGCTTGGGTTTGCTGTTACTGCTAATGAGTTTTTAAACTTGTTTGATTTTTTTGCTCTGAAGATTTAGAAAGGCTTCTTTAATTTTCAGAGTTTCCATGGCTATATTCGATGTAGTCAGCTTGGAAGAAATGTGGGCATAAGACTTTTTCTAAGCCAAGGATGGGTTCTTCTTGAAGTATTTAGAGATTTTGTTGACTTCCTTTGGTGATTTTTCTGGGATAGAAGGTAAAAGAGGAGAAATGTAGGTGTCAAGATCGCAAGAAGTGGACTTGGTTTTTTATTTTATTTTTTATTTTATTTTTTATTTTCTATTGATAGAACTTAGGGTTAGGGTTGATGGTCACAGATCACAAGACATAGGGAAAGGGGTAGAAGGTTCTAGAAGAGATGACATTATACAACATATACACCACATGTTGGCCTCATGCTTAACACATGGTCGTTTAGGATAGGGTGCACAGTAGTTAGCATGAACCATCTAAATAAGTATATAAGGTAGACTACTTTGTAAAGGGCTCTCTATCAAGTTCTCTTGTGTTAACCTAATACAAGGTTTTTTTTATTGATCCACTCTAAGGTCTTTGAGTTGTAACAGTAAATAGGTTTGACAGATTCTTTATCTTTGACATTGATAGGTATCTTGACAATCTAAGGACTAAATTTAGATTTTACCTTGTTTCTGAACGACATTTTGGAGTCATCTACAATCAAACTGTCTCAATGTGCTTTGTAAAGGGACGAGATAAATTTCTAGCCAGCTTTACCAATACCTTTGAGATCTTTGATACTGTTGGCCTTGTTACCTTCAATTGCTTTACCTAGTATGTATTTGCGCATCCTGATTAAAGAATCCTTGATATTCTTGATATCTGATACCAGATGAAATGGTACAAAAGCTACCATTCCAAGACTCAGGGTCTAGAGCTTTGTCAATATCATAGCTTAACTGGGTGTTGACCATATTGCTGCTATCAGTAGATTCATTGTTTAAGACAAGGCCAACATTTATAGCACGTTGTTGCCTTGCATTAGTAGCAGGGTCACACCTTACTGACTTGGTTGTTCTGGCTCTTAGGAGCTGCATACTCCAGCAGGGGGCTGTCAGATAAAGCAACAGGATTGTCTTCAACCATCCTGTTGCTTTCTCTCTGGACTCTTGTAGCATAGTCCTTGTCACACTTACTTGAGGATAAGAACAGAGTTCTAGGACAATATGTACAATGCACTAGGGAGCAACCTCTCACCTTGTCATGAATGTCGCAATTCTTCTTGAAAAAGTCATTGGCTGAGTCGATGATCATGTTCATATTGTTATTAGGAGACATGTTTGAAGTTGTAGAGCATATCGCTACAGTAGGAGATGTTATATTCCCAAAGTTTCTAATAAGCATTATCATGCAAGATAGTGGTTAAAGAGAGAGAAGGGATGCCAGTGTTGACCTTTACAATCTGAATACTTGTGTAATATAAAACAATTCAAGTCATAATATTGTTTAAATAAACAAAACACAGTGAAACAAAGTATAGTGTAATGTGAACAGCTGACAAATACTTACTAATATCAGTAAAGCTGTTAGTGGAGAGCTGGAGAGTGATATAAGACAAGTAAATATTACTTGAACTAGTTAATGACAGTGTATCTACTGAGGTTTATATATATAGTTAAGTTTGTACTGTGGATTATCACTTAGCTATACTATGCTAATTATAGTCATAAGTATGAATTGTTGAAAACATTTCATTGACTAAGTATTCATACTGTGATCAGTAGTATGACTAATATGATAATCAGTAGAAAATTTTACTTTGAGTTCAATACACTACTACTACTTGTCCTATCTTGCTCATACTACTAAGCTTTCTACTATAGAACTTACTATTGATAAGTGGTCATTAGTTGTCCACACTGTACCATGCTACTGTGTATTCTGTTCTTCTAACATGAATAAGTAGAATGTTTATTCAATTGTTGGAAGAAACAAATACATAGTAGTATGGTGTAGTATAGACAACTGACAACCACTTATCAATAGTAAGTTCTGTAGTGAAGAACTTTGATATGAATATAATCTTCAAAAGAAACCTAAGTGTTAGAGAGGTGTAACTACTAGAAGAATATTGTCAGTAAGTTTTGTTTCCATGTTTATTTTCTCATCTATCATTTCATTTTTCATATTTTCCCCTTCTGAGCACATGCCTACAAAAACACACTCATGTTGCATTTGCCAGCTGAATTTCATGTCATGCTGATATCTGGTATAATAAAGAACTATATGTTATAACTCAAAGATTATTATGATTGATACCTCCTGAAGAATGCATGGATAAGGGTAAAGGGTATGACGATATGATCGGCTGCACCACATGTAGTCTCAGTCAGCACCTCATGCAGTAGATGTTGTTACCTTACTTTATCCTTGTGGTTTCCTCATGTTTTAATCCTTATGTATGTCTCGTTGCTGAACTATGGACTCATATAAATAGCGTAAATACATTCCTGTATCCTTACGCTTTACCACTTATACAATCTCCTTTATTCTTTCTCAAGTCTTTGCCTTAGTTGCAACCTGAGCTCAAGCTTAAGGTCGTTACAAAGATATTAGAGTTGATTAATGAATAGAACCTTGTATTAGGGTTAACATAAGAGAACTCAATATAGTTCTTAGTACAATGTATCTACCTATATATACTAACTATTGATGGTCTATGCTTGGTTATTTCTAGTCTGCCCTAAAGACCATGTGTTAGCTATAAGATCAATATGTGTTGTACATGTTGTATGACATCATTGTTCTTGAACCTTCTACTATGTTCTATGTGACCATGTGATTGTGTGACCATATGACCATGACATCACTCTAACCCTAACCCTAGATCCAAGAATAAAGAAAAGAAAAGAAAAAGAAAAAGAAAAAGAAAAAGAAAATTCAATAAAAAAGCTAGAGTCTAAGCTTTGCATATCTGGCACTATATAGTATTAAACCATACATTCTTAGATATAAAAGGACCCTTTTGATTGGTGGCTACACCTTAATAATTCATGCTATCTCCATAAGACTGAGTTTGTACATCCAATACTAAGTTATATTATCTATGAGTGAGACTGAATAGAGCACATCTTTAGAAGAAACCTAAGAAAACAGAACAAGATTTCTTAAAGACAATAGCTATTATAAATATTAAAGAAATATCTAGAAGGTTATCTACAAGAGCAAAGAGCATTGAGTGACAATAATTAAGAATTTTACTACAAGCCTACAATATCACCATCCTATACTTTATCTACAACTATTGCTCCTACTATTGAATACTGTAGGCTTTCTACAGAGTTCATATTTGATAGCAAATATTATATGCTTTTTATAGGGTTCTAAATTAGCTGTGAAAAAAGGTTGAGTTTTCTTACAATATATTAAGCAACTTACTATGAGTGCTATACATCATTACTTAGTCATACTGTACTAATCACAACATGAGTATAAGTAGAATATTGTTACATACTGAGTCCAATCTGACAATAGCTCATCCTCTACAACAGTATAATCTCATTCCAACTCTAATAAAAGCTCATCTTTTATAGTAGTGTTATTCTATGATATATCTTCTGTAGCAGTGTTATACTCTATTCCAAACTCTGCAAGTACTCAGTCTTCCACAGCAGAGTTCTTCTATTCTACTCCTGTCAGTGTTTCACTACTGAAACCTCCACTTAGAGCTATACTCTGAGATTTCTGAGTTCTTCTTCATTCTTACTTATATATAAAGACTAGTAAATACTCTATATTTGCTAATCTAATAATTAATAATAACAACAACAGTTGAACTTTAACTTCAGTATTCTTTAGCAATAGATCACTTATCAGAACTTACTCTTCTTGGACTCTACTCTACTCCTGAAGTTGCAACCCTATAACAGGCAGATAGTGCAATACATAAGCTAAAGCCAAGGTTATTTTGAAAAGTCTATATTGCTACAACTTAAAACTTAGTGAGTAGTTAAATGAAGACTCTTATATAGGGTTTATATAAGAGAACTCAATAAAGTTTCTAGTACAAAGTGTCTATCTTATATATGCTAGCTAGTTGGTATTGTAGCAACCACTAGTCGTAGCGACCCTGTAGTATGCTTACTTCAGCAAAGCTCTTATCTGGCTATCTAGTAGTGGGGATTACAAGAAAACTCGACAAGGAGCCCTCGCTGTATTGATCCTCTATATATACTACAGGCTCCTGGTCTGTGCTACAACAATAATTATCTGCTCTTATGCCCATGCATCATCCTCATGTCCTGTTACTCATCCACATGTGTTTTCCTTAAGGCCACCATGCTTCCTTCATGTGTCCTGACATCATACTCTTAATTTCTGCTATACATGTGCACACCATGTATATACCATGAGGAACCATAGTCTCTTGATGTCACTCCTAACCCTAACTCCTATTTAGACTCCTCTTGATCCTTCTAGACCATTAGTCCTTCTAGACCATTCTAGACTCTATCACATGACTTCCAGGTCACATGCTCTCTATCTATTGTAGACTCATAATAATACTATCTATCTATGTTCAGCTAACCCTAACCATAGCCAAAGTCTGTCCACACACTTGTCTTATAACAACATTTCTAACATCTTTAGTAGCACTGAGCTTGACAAGCTTAATAATTTCATATTTTAATATTATCTTTACT
>Ga0157363_1003394_pt1 | contig 14406 bp, 11 predicted proteins | sample AttsexASBM1_FD_111477 | JGI IMG/M metagenome (GOLD analysis project Ga0157363, IMG submission 111477) | Fungus gardens microbial communities from leaf cutter ant in Ribeirão Preto, State of São Paulo, Brazil - Atta sexdens ASBM1 | ecosystem: Host-associated > Fungi > Mycelium > Unclassified ...
CTAAAACGTTTTTAATTCCTTGTCTGCACACTTATACTCGTCAGTTCTGGATTGTATTCATTTAATTCAGTTCTAGTGCAGGAACAGAAACAAACCTTGGTTTTGCTCTCGTCTCGCATTAGGATCTGACCAAAAATTGTCATAACGCTTATTTAACTTAAGTTGTAGATGTAAGTAATGCACAAGCTTTCACGTATAACGTGACGTACAACTTATTACCGTGTCTCCAAGAGTCGGCAAATAGTCATATGTCGTACACCAAAGCTTAAACGTGAAGCCAATTCTACATTAGTTACAAGTCGATCGCAAGTTTATTACGCCAATTTAAAGCGTTGATTTAAAGATGCAAGCTTTAGATTGGCTGTCACAACAAACTGGCGATCAGCTTGCAACTAATGTAGAACTGGCTTTACTTACGTCTATAATTTAAATCTCTAATGGCGTTTTCAGTCCGAGTTTGTACCAACCTAGGTTAAAGTAATGAGTTTTATGCTCTCTGTTCTCTGTTCTCTGTTTATTGTACAGAATCGTTAAGTAAATGTTATGACAATTCTTGTTCTCAAACTTTACGCTATTCTGCTGCATGGATAAGCATCCTAACGTATATTGTGGCTGTATGTCAAAATTTACTGTCAGTACTGAAAATCTATAGTTTACGTCACGTGCAGATTTTCAGTACTACCAATAAATTTTAGAACACAGCCTGTACAGTTTTAGCACTGACAGCGAATATGAGAACACACCCTAATGTTACATATCACACGAAACTTATGAAATATGTCAGTAGAGCACATTATAAGTAATATAATTTTAATAATTTAATAATAAATAATTAATAATGATAATTATTATTTATAATTATAATTAATTAATAACGAAATATGAATAAAATATTAAATTAATAAAATTATTATCAGTCAAATAGAGTCAACCATTTATCGACTCCTATCAGAAGCAGACAATATCTGCAGACACGTAACCAGCATCCTTTCCAAAACCAAATCCCTTTCACCAAACATCACTAGACAAGAGCAATTGGCTCTCCAAGACCTGAACAGAGACACAGATACCATCATACTTCTAGCCGACAAAGACAACACGATAGTAGTCATGAACACATCAGACTATAAGAAAAAGATAAAGAACCATTTCTCGGACAAAGCATACAAAAAGCTTGACAAAGATCCAACTAATACAATCGCGCAGAACGCTACGATCCTGGTGGAAAAAAACAAAATTCCCTGTAAAACCAAATCAACATTAAAACCCATTCCTCTCCCACCAAGACTATACGGACTACCAAAAGTACACAAACTAAACAACTCACTCAGACTAATTGTTAGCGCCATACACTTCCCGATATACAACATATCCCGCTTCCTAGCACAAATACTACAACCCCTCACTGGAAAATTTGAATCACACATAACTAACTCAACGGACTTCATACAAAAGATCCAAAAAATCCGACTACGTCCCACAGACCTGCTTGTAAATTTCGACATAGAAGCTTTTCACACAAGTCCCAATAAAAGATACATAATAAAGGCCTCACATAAAGTCCCCTCCGACCTCATCCCGCTAATAGAGCACTGCTTAACAACCACTTACTTCTCCTATAACAACCAATTTTATGAATAAACTTCAGGAGCGGCTCTCCTATTTCTCCTGTAATCGCTAATATCTTCATGGAGCATTTTGAGAAAGAAGCCTCAGAAAAACATTCAAAAAATCAGAAGTTTGGTTCCATTATGTAGACGACACATTCGTGATATGGAGACACGGCAGAGCCGAAATCCGTAAATTCTTTATTTTCCTCAACAATCAACATCCAAATATCCACTATGGATCTAGAGAAAAACGGAAAACTCCCCTTCCTAGATGTTCTTCTCTAAGAAAGTCTCTAAGAAAGCTAACCCTAGGCCATCAAGTGTACAGAAAACCACACATATAGATATCTACATACCGAGTCACCACCCAGCACAAAAACAGTCTACAATCACTTGTACATAGAGCTTTCACCATCTCTGATAAAGAACATCTACAGACAAAACTCAATCAAACTTAAAAACAGCCTTAGAAAAACGGACACAACAAAAAAGACATAATCAAAACAATCAATAAACATGCAAATAAGACAACGGTCTCTGACACACAATCAGACAAGAAGATTCTATCCATTCTTCCATATATCAAAGAAACAACAGATCGGATTGGCAGGATATTAAACAAACACAATATCCGAACTATCTTTAAATCAAAAAGATAGGACAAATCTTCAGAAATCCTAAAGATCAAAGACCTCCACTTAGCTCCGCAGGAATGTACAAAATATCTTGTTCCTGCGGGTAAGTATACATTGGAGAAACTGGGAGAGTGGTCAACCTACAGATAAAAGAACACTAACATGATGTCAGGTTAAAACATATTACACAATCACCATTATCAGAACACAACATCGAAACAGGATATTAAATACTATTTGACAAAACAACTACAATAGCCAATATTACATACTTTCCAAGAAAGTATAGAGAAGCCATAAAGATACAAAAAATCCTACAAACTAAATAGAGATAATGGCTACAACATAAATAAAATATAAAAAACTATTTTCCCGGTTAATGAGGACTGACCGATTTCCCATATCCTTCTCCTCCACCCATAATTCTCTTCTTTCCCTCCATCACTCTAACAAGTAGCGTAATATAAAAGGGGAACAATCCGGAGAAACAGCTCAGTATTAGGCTACTCCTCGCCCTAATGAAATAAACTGTAAAGTTCATGAAACGTTGGCATTCCAAGAATGGATCTGGACACGGAAGAAACCCGTGAAACGCATAATTTTTATAATTAATAAAATTATTAATTAATATTATTTATAATTAATATTATTTATAATTAATTATTATAATATGTTATTATATTTATAATTAAAAATTAATAAATAATAATTAATAATTAATAATTTTAATTTTAATTATAATAATTTTTTTAATAATAATTTTAATAATTTTTTCTCCTGAGGATTTAGTACAGAGACGAAGCACTTCTTTTAATACGATTTTATCGATAGTGTCGGAAAATGTCACGTAGTTCTCAAACCGAAAATAGATGTACTGGCGGTAGTGTAGGAGTGATTTTGATGGTAATAGGAAAAAAGCCGCCATGGCCTCTCTCAGGTTTTTCTCTGATGGTACTATAACCTTTTTAATGAGTCAGAAAATCATAACAGTGTGTGTCAAGAAAGAATGTTTTGATTCATCGAAGAGCAGGTGTCATTTACTTAAAAAAGAAGATTGATTGTTGACATACAGAATAGCAATGTCAGAAGAAATTTCAATAAAGAGCTTAAGCCATGAAAGAGATAAGAATGATCCTGCAACATTGTCGGAATTATTTGACAATGCTTTTGAAATGTTTAACAATATTAATGCTACGGTAGAACCAACGAACAGTCCGAAAGTACAGGTAAGATTTTTAAATTTTGATTTTTTTGTGATCTTACTATTTAGCTAGCTTTAGATTTTACAATGAATCGATAGTTGATAGTCGTAAGTCTTATACGCATTTTACAATAAGCCATTAAGCTGATTCTACAATGAGTTGGTAGTCGGAAATCTTAACCAGTTTTAACTTAAATAGAATCATCATAATGGGCTTTCTATTAAATACATTAGTACAAAAGTCATAAATCAGAAGTCAGAAGCTAAAAATTGACAACTGTTAGTCAATTTCCAGCTTCTAATTTTTTATGACTAAAGCTCTTAAGACTAATCAAATTCGATTTTATTTCTTTCCATTAATCGAGCTAAACGACTTACTGTTACAATTAACAATTAGTAGATGCAAGAAATCATAATCAATTATTTAGGTTAAAACTGGTTAAAACTTAAAATTTCCAATTACCGATTCATTGTAGAATCAGTTTTGGTTCCATTCAGCAGAAAAAGCAGCTTTGCGACTGTTGTAAAATTCCTTAATATGATTGGACTTATCTTCACTGAATCTGAAACTAATCATATTTAAGAATTTTGCAAAGCTGCTTTTTCTGCTGAACATAGCCTTTATCAGTGAATCTGTGAAGTTGACCAACAGCTAACTTGTATGACTAAGACTATCGATTTTCTTAAAACTGAATAAATTCGACTTTATTCCTTCCCATTAATCAAGCTAAAGGATTCGCTGTACAATTAACAACTAGTAGAACATGCGAGAAATCATCTATTTAGGTTAAGACTTTGGTTAAGACTTAAGATTTCCGACTACTGACTCATTGTACAATAAGCATTAGCCTGGATCTACAATAGATTTTTAAGTCTTAAGACATTTAGAAATGGACGAATTATAATCGATTATTCTTTTCGTAATTGGTTGCAATTGATCAGTTTCTTATAGTTTAAGATTTAAAACATCTATTTATTAATCAGATTTATCCCTATATATTAATCAGATTTATCCCAGATCTTCAATAGGTGTTTTAAACCTTAAGTTGTAAAAAATTGACTAATTATCGAATTCAAGAAGAATAATCAATTATGATTTTTCCATTTCTTATAGCTTAAGGCTTAGAATTCTGTTGCAGATCCAAGGTTAAGTTCTTCGCATAAGAACGTTACATCAAATTTACTGATTGTAAACTAGAACTTGAGGATCAATCGTGTAATTTTTTTCTCTAGAGCGAAAACATGAAAAGTAAAAATTTTTGTACAGATGCATCGGATATCTCTCTCTATCTAGTATCTAATTTCCGACAATTTATATGACTATATATTGAAATGACGTGCATCATGGTATGAATATCTCGAGAATTTTTCTTGTCACTGATATATTTTTTAGAAATGTAGTATCAGGTATTTGCCAGATATCATAATATGATAATGATAATAAAAGTTTTCAAGGTATTCATATCATAATGCATGTCATTTTAATATAAAATTTCAGCCATATATACATATATGTTATTGAAGATTGCCCAATTTCCCCCACCTCTCTCTCCTCCTCCCACAATTTTCTTCTTCCTTCCCATCATTCCAACAAGCAGCGTAATATAAAAGGAACGGCTCAGAGAAACAGCTTAGTCAGGCTGTTACTCACCCTGATGAAGTAGACTGCAAGGTTCATGAAACGTTGGCATTCCAAGATCCAAGAATAGATCTGGACACAAAGAAAAAAAGAACAAGTCTTATATGTCAAAAGATCTGTTTTTTATTCCTGCATTATCGGAACTAGTGCATTTAGTGCAATAAGAAGCAAAACAAACATTATTTATAGGCCTGTTCTTTTTGGCTGACTTTGCATCAGTTTGTCTTTCTTCTTTTTCTCTCCAGGAGGAAAGAAGAGGAAGAAAGATACACTGAAAAAGTTTAGCCAAAAAGAATAGGACTTATTTCACTTATTGTTGTATGCACCAGTTCAGATAGTGCAGGAATAAAGAACAGGTCTAAGATCTAAAGTATTGACTTAGTAAATGTTAAAGCTTAAAGATTGATTCGGATTTAAAGTTTTCCGGATATCCGTTTATTTGAATTACGAATAAATGTGATGCTTCAAATTCGGATTATCCAGAGATTTGAATTTTCTAAGATATTCGAATTTTGATCCGAATAGTGAAAGTCGAAATCAGATTCTGAATTCATAGCAAACTTATAGCGAATTTGGTTAGATGCATTAGTGCGAATTGAATGCATATTAAAGTCATACACTTATTTAATCTGAGTATAAAAGTGAAATAAATTTTTCTCATATTAGCCTTATATCTTTGTTATTATTTTAGAAGATTGAGAGTCTGTTCTAAACATTTATATTTATAAACAATATTAAATCTCTAGTATATGTGAGAAACACAACCTTAAGAAATAAATGCCTTAACAGTCTAGGATTTTAAATGCTTGTGTAATTCTCTGTGAATCTATATTTATATTTTTTAATTTTATTTTTCTTCAATTATATATGTGAATCAAAATTCAATTTTTATTTAAAAAGTAACTTATGTTAAAATTCATTGAATACATCGATTTTCTTTTTTTCTGCACATGAATCTAAATTCGGAGCCAAATTCAGATCCGAATCTGAATTTAGATTCAGATCCAAATTCAGATATTGATGGAACAACAGATCGGATTGGCAGGATATTAAACAAACATACAATATCCGAACTATCTTTAAATTACTCAAAAAGATAGGACAAATCTTAAGAAATCTTAAAGATCAAAGACCTCTACTCAGTTCCACAGGAGTATATAAAATACCTTATTCCTGCAAGCAAATATGGAAAAATCGGGAGCAAGCATTGAAGAAACCGGGAGAATGGTCAATCTATAGATAAAAGAACATCAACGATATCAGGCTAAAACACGTCACGCAGTCAGCATTATCAGACCATATAATAGGACATCAAATACTATTTGATAAAATGACACAATAGTCAATATTACATCATATTTTCCAAAAAAGTATAGAGAAGCCATAGAAATACAAAAACACCCTAATAATCTAAATAGAGATAATGGTTACAACATAAATAAAATATGGAAAACCATTTTCAGTTATTAAAGACCCCTCCCCCCACCTCCCACAATTCTCTTCTTTCTCCACATCACTCCACAGTAGTAATATAAAAGTAATAATATAAAAGAAACGGCCCGCAGGAGCTTAGAATCAAGCTGCTCCTCGCTCTGATGAAGTGGACTACAAGATTCACGAAACGTCGGCATTCCAAGAATGAATCTAGACACGGAGGAAACACGCGAAATGCATCTTTATATATATTCTTGTAAACTATTGGCAAAATTAAATTGACCAGTAATTAATTATTTATTTTGATAAATATATATAATTAATTAATTCGAGAAAATAAGAAAGAATTACAGAACGTTGCACTTAATCGTGATTTTATTCTTGTAAGAAAAATGAACTACATTATTTATAATTTACTTATAAATTATTAAGTTTGGATTAAGTCTAGTTTAAATTTAATTCAATTTTAAATATTTTATAAATTAAGTTCAGTTTAATTTTAAATTTACGTTACCATTTTTCGAATAACCGTTAAACATAATCCACGAATATAAAAGAAATATCTGCGTGTCTTGAACATGTCTCTATATTCCTGCAAATTTAGAATTAATTATTCTTAATTCTAAATTTAAAAAAGACGAGAAGTAAGTTGAATTGAAATTAAAGTTAATTTACATTGGTGGAAATGGGTATTAGACATTTATGACGCTGTATGTACATACATACGTATATTTATATATATATATATATATATATATATATATATACACATACATGTATATGTATATACGTACATGTATATACATACATACTAGAGGGTCATCTATACAAAATTTATTTTTATTTAAAGTAGAACTCGTTTATTATTGCAATAAAAATTAATAGCTTTTTTTTTTTTTTTATTATTTGTTGCAGTTGGACATAAAACGAGCAATGCATATGTTTGAGGATGCAACGAGACTTGTATCTATAGTGGATATGTTTAGCGATAACGAAACTTTTGAAGAAGTAGCCACAGAGAATATCAAATATTTTTTATTACCAGCTTTATTGGGAAAACTTACCAATCAGTTATGCATTATCGATGATAGAATGCATTTGGTTAAAGTAGCAGAAATCTATTTTATAGATTTTTTAAAGCGGATAAAAGCATATGATTTGATAACAGATGTTGAAATACCACAAATTAGTACAGCTGATGAGAAAAAGGAAGCAGGAGATAATGAAAATACATCAGAATCAAGGATGTTAGAGAATATGGTTGGGTTTTTTAATTATATGATTATTGTAAACTGTTATAAAGTATAATTATTTTAATTCTGCTTATTTCAGATGATCCGTAGAAATACAAAGTTACAAAGATATCAACAGGAGAAGGATTTGGAATCTCGTTTGGATACTTTAAAGAAAAACTTAGATAATCCTAACATTGATGACGAATTTAAGAGAGAATATTTTGTTACTCTTATAAAATTATATGCAGTTCGAATCGTTGATGACTTAAATTTCTTGAAAAGGGAGAAAACGATTTTAGAGAATATGAAGGAAATGAAATCGATGCATACTTCAACTTCTGAAATACAAAAGAAGCAAAAATCACCAGCTCCAAAACTGCAACCCATTATCATTACACGTGACGAAATACAAAAAAAAGTTTTTGGAGCAGGCTATCCAAGTTTACCAGTCTTAACGGTTCAAGAATTTTACGAGCAAAAGATCAAGGATGGGGAGTAAGTAGAGATTACATCAAAAATTTAAGATTATTAAAGATCGTCTATAATGGGAGTAGTATGGTAAGGCGTAAACCATAAGAAATCGACCAATCATAATTTAAAGTGAGAAGAATAATCGATTGATCAATTTCTTATAACTTATGGCTTAGTACAATATTATACTCATTGTAGACAGTCCATTAATTAAAAATGTTTACTATATGAAGTATAATTAATACGTGTTATGATTTAATATTTTTATTATTTTATATATTGTTTTGTAATGAAATAAGATTAATCTCAAATAAAATTAATATAAAATGTTTGAAAATTTAACAGAAAATATTTTTTAGACAATTTTTTTTACAAAAAGAAATTAGAAAATATTGGATATTTTTTTCATCAAAATCATTCTTACATTTAATCACTTTTTACTAATGTATGGCTAATGTAGCTGCAAATTAATTTTTTTACGGAAATCTTTTCCATCAATGTTCTAAAATAACCTACAGCTTAATTTTTGAGAAAAGACTTCATGATTGTAATTTTTTTTAAATTAAACTATAACTATGTTAATTACAACTTTTATAAATATAATGCTTACTTTCAAATTAAAAAAATTAGTAAAATATTAATAGAAGGGGCTACGAGCTGAGCATATTGTATGTGCTAATAATGTATATTTATAAAGTAGACACTAACAAACGTTTCGATCCCTATTGGGTCATTATTAATGTTGGTATAACGTTATAAATTTAAAATTGTACTTAATATTTAAAATTGTACTCACAGTAATATCTGTATGCAAATTTCTATGACTAAACTATTCCTTAAAGTAATAATTGATGACAATCATATAATCATAATATCATCTTGAAACATTGCAGTGGTGATATTATACAAAAGTGTATAATTCAATTTTGTATGACAATCAGGTATTCAATTCATTTTTTAATAAATTATAATTATTTAATTATTCATTAATGTATATAATTATATGACTCGTATTATAATCAGAATCATGCGCACTTTATCGACCATTACACTTTTGTATAATATTATCACTGACATTGTTTCAAGATAATATCGTGATTTGATGACAATCTCCGACCATCCATTGTCATCAATTATTACTTTAAGTTTAGGCATAGAAATTTTCTTAGATCCGTCATTTTGAATTTTGAAAATCTGAGGTCAGATTTGTAATCAGCGACCCCAAAAACCCTCGAGTACCCAGTTTCATCTCGATCAAGTAACTTTTTACTTTTCGGTCCGCCATTTTGATTTTTGAAAATCTGAGGTCAGATTCGTAATCAGTGACCCCGAAAACCTCCGAGTAACAAATTTCAATTGAATTCTACGTAAAGAAAAATGTATGTTTCAAAGAGTTGAAATTATAAAATAAGAAATAGGATCCGAAAAATGTTATTTATTTAAAACAGTGCTCGCAAAGATTTGCACATTTCGGGCCAATTTCGGCGCGCTATCCCCTATTGCTCGAAGCTCGGCAACCGAGCCGCCGGGCGTTCATGTGATGCTCTGACTCAGGAATGTCTCTGGAGCTTAAATGTGCGGAGGTCGTACTTTACGTTATTAAAGAATATTTTTCTTGCAAAATAATTTTTATTTCCTTAAAAAAATCAAATAATAAATTTCTAAAAATTTTTGTCATAATAATTCTTGCCTATCAGAAACCATTCAATAATTGTTATAAATTTACATCGAGAAGTTTTTATAACAGACTTGCGAAGATTGAAATCAGGAAATACATGAATCTGGAAATTTCGTGTTTTCTATACAAAGCCTTATAAAGTGTCAAGTAGTCAACGAAGATTCTATATTACAATAACTATTTTCTTCTATAAGCAAATATAATTTTATCATTTTAATTAAAATGATAAAATGGTAGGCAAGAATTATTATGACAAAATGTTTTAGAAAATTTAGTATTTGATTTTTTTTTAAGAACATAAAAATTATTTTGCAAGAAAAATATTCTTTAATAACGTAAAGTACGATCTCCGCACGTTTTAAGCTACAGAGACGCTCTTGAATCAGAACGTCACGTAAGCGCCCGGCGGCTCGGCTGCATTGCCTCGAGCGGTAGTGGGAGTAGCGCGCCGGAATCGGTCTGAAATGTACCTTTGTGACCTGACATTCGACTTATTATAAATTAATTTTTTTATAACAAAATGATATTTCGTAGTATTTGTAGTTGTTTATAGTAACAATAGTTTCGTTTGTAGTTTCATATAATAAAAAATAAAAAATTTTTTTTAAATTACCGTCATCCGACTTTAAGATAAAAAAAATTATTAATATATCTTGGTTCAGAATCGTTTGTAGTGATTTTTCAATCATTTGTAGTTGCACCGTTTAAAAGTTATAACAAATTGACGATAAACAAATTACGTTTTGTTATTGTAATTTGTGTTATTTTCAGCTGGCCCGATTCATCGCAACATAATGTAACCAATTCTCGATGTTTACAAGATATAGCGAATAAAGATGTAATAGCAAATGATGAAGATAGTGAAATCGTTTTGAAGGAAAAAAAAGAAGAAAAAGATGATCCCGAATATCTCGAACGATTGCGTGCAATGGATGAATATAAAGACACACATCGTCGTGGGTGGGGTAATCGTGCTAATAGAAGTTAAGACGTCTGAGAATAAAATTGATATAATTCTATCCTTAGAATTTTTTATGTCTTTGTTTATAAGACTTTATGTTTTAATTACATTTCATTGAACTAAAGTTGAAAATCTGTTTTAGAATAGTAAAATAAATAATGGAAGCGAGAGATGTTAATCTTTATAGCTCCTGGTTGTTTTTCACTACTGTCTCACGAGGGAACATTCTAAATTGCAAAAGTGAAATAAAAAAACTAACGTCATTAGTCAGATCACATTTGAAATAGATATTTTAAATAGTTAAATCTTGGGATCCTGTAGATTCTGCCGATTTGGTACGAATCATATTTGGCCATTTTAACTTTGGAGGAAGCCCAACGGACAATCCAGCCGATGAAGGTGATAGCGAAGGATATGCAAAAGTATGTTTCAACGTTTTATCTTAAACGTATATCTTAAAATAAATTGCCTTAATTGGTTGGATCATCTGTTGGTCTTGCCTTCATTGGCCGGAATATATTTCAAAAGTACTTGAGCACTATTTTACGCCTATTAAAGATTTAACGAAAAATTACCGGCAACAAAATTTCCTTGTTTTTTTTTCTATAAAATATAAATCTACAATATAAAGTAGGCATTTCTATAGAAAAAAATTAACTTGGGCCTTATTGGACCCAAAATAGACTCTAAACCAAAAATCTTAAGTAGCTCATCTAACGGCCCTCTTTAAACCCTATAACATACATTTGAAACATTTTTTCCAAAAATATATTGTTCTCGAGATATTTTGTATCAAAGTTAAAATGGTCAAATATGTTTCGTAAACAAATCGGGTATAGAATCCCAAGATTTGACTCTAGAATATTTATTTCAAATATGATCTTTCGACTGGTAGTGTTAGTTTTTTAATATCGCTTTTGCAATTTGGAATGTTCCTTTGTCAGATTGTGACAGCAGAAGCAATAAAATTACAAATACTTGTAAAATATAATAGAATTTAAATGGAATAGTAATAAATGAATTGAAGTTCTGGCCATTATTCATAGTTTAATTTTTGTTTTAAGATTGTCGTTAGATGCTAATATAATTTTACGATTAGTTTATGATATCTTAAAACCTGGAAAGTATGGGAAATGACGGATACCTAAGGGAAAGTTAAATAAAACTGCCAATTATTTATCAATAAAAATCTTTATTTAAAAGATATAATTATTTATCTTTTAATTACATAATTTGTGATAATTAATTTATTATTAATATAAACTATAATTTTAAATGAGAAAGGAAATCCGTACCATTCGGAATTACTTACATGCCGCGATGTGGAATGCTATATCAGTTTTTTTTTTTTAAATTATGGTATATATTGATAGTATACAAATGTTAAGTATTGTAGTTTAAAATTAAATAAAAACTTCTATGGCTACATTCCAAAATTTATTGTAAGTACTGGAAATTTACAATGTATGTTACGTGCACTATAGATTTTTAGTAAGGGCAATTTTTGGAATACTGTCAATTGAAAAAATAATCGCCGATTTTATTTAACTTTTTCCTTCGATATTCGCATCTGATCTTTCCCACAATATCATCGTAAACATGTAATGCTATTTATCTTAAGAGGGGAACCCCTTGGTTTAGACGATCAAATTTTTTTTATTTTTATTAAAATTAAAATTCTAATTTTCTATTTTTTTTTGCTTTAATCAATACTATTACTCTCAGAAAATATACAAAAGTTTTAGATCAAAATTCGAAATACTTTTGTAGTTTTTTTACAGCTTAAGAAAAAAGTACGCTTCGCGCAGGTATACAGCGGCAGAAACGTCTATAATTGTGCTCCGCTTCTCGGTTTTTAGTATGGCATTATTGACCTTAGGTAGTAGATGTTTATTTTCAAAAAAAAACATGCAAAATTCAAATGAAAATTTTAATTTTACTATTTGGCGCTCCAAAACACTTATTCTGATGCAAAAATTATATAAATCACCGTCTTCATTATCGCATGTGCGTTCAATGAAGGCTATTCTGGCATTTTGAAGATAATGCAGTTACTGGAAATAAATATTGGCCAACGTTGTAAAATATTCGCTGACAATTACAACGAGTAGCGAGTTACGAGGCAGGAAACGGCGCCGATTAAGTAGCACGAAAAAGTACAATAAAAGATTACAACTAATGTTTAAATTACGATAAAGTTTTATGAGGAACAAGTTTTATGAGGAAGCGGAAGGTTTGCTATATGAATCTGGAATAGCAGATTAGCGGTAAGTTGCCAAAAAGCACTATTTTTTGATATCGAAAACCAAATGCGTTTTTCTCAAAACCACTTTTCCGAAATTGGTACAAGATTACTCAAAAACTATTTGACCAATCGCCTTCTTTCAAGATTTTTTTTATATAATTGGCAACCTAAATGAACTAAAAACATTTATTTAAAAAATTAATATAAACAATTATTTCTGCATAAATAAGTCAAAATATTTTGTTCAAAATCGTTATTATTTGTCAAAGTTCCACAATTCTTATAATATGATACTTTTCTCCTATTTTTTTTAATTCATCGAGGATAAAATATTATTTAATTAAAAAAAATTTTGCACATCTAATAGCAAGACCATGACTATGCTTATGGCTGCAGTTTAATGAAAGAAATATTTGACAAAATATAGTTACAGTTTAAAAAGTAAAGTTTTCTTTCTATAACGAATCTAAAGAAACACTTTGTTGAAAAGTAAAAATTGTTTTCCGATAAATGCTAATGTGTGTTACAAATGTGTTAATACGTGCCATATTTTTACCATATTTTTGTACAAGATCTTTTTTGAACTTTTTATTAATGATTTTTGTTAATTATTATATAGTATTTTCTTTTAAATTTGTTAAAATGTTAAGATATTCATTCAATGCCCTATGCTTGTAAGTTGTATAACTGATATAATTCTAATTATATCTAGTTAATTTTATAATAATAAGTCGATATAATTAAAAGTTAGTTTTAATTCTCTAATTTTCATGATGAAAAAATATTTCTTTTTGCAATTTCATTAACGTCACAAATCATAGCGCTTTTTAATGAGAAAAAAATGTAGCATATGCAAACTAAATATATTTTCTGAAAGGTTTCTCTTTGATATTAGTTCAATAGTATTACAATGTAGTATATATATTATACGTTTTACATGCAAATAAAATTTGAGATATATATATATATCTTACTAGCATGATTTATTATGTTACTATTATTATTTATTTTGTAAGCATTATAATCTAAAATCATTATAATCTAAAAAATACAATTTTTAACAATGATCAAAATTTTGTATTTTACATGATCTATTTTGCTTTATACTTTTTGGAACTCTTTTTAGGCAGTAATAGACTGTAATTTGCACAACTTCTTGTCCATTCGGACAATCTCATAATAATTTGTTATAATTTCCTTTTGTTATATTATAATTTCAAAATGTTCAGTAGTATTACAATGTAGTGTATACATTTTACATGTAAATAAAATTTGAGATATATGTATATCTTACTAG
>Ga0157363_1003395_pt1 | contig 14404 bp, 10 predicted proteins | sample AttsexASBM1_FD_111477 | JGI IMG/M metagenome (GOLD analysis project Ga0157363, IMG submission 111477) | Fungus gardens microbial communities from leaf cutter ant in Ribeirão Preto, State of São Paulo, Brazil - Atta sexdens ASBM1 | ecosystem: Host-associated > Fungi > Mycelium > Unclassified ...
AGAAACATTCTTTGCATCATCTTTCTTTGCGTTTTCACTCGGGCCACTGGTACCCCAACTATGTACATTATTATTACTGTTGCCAAGCTTCTTCATTCCCAACGACAGATCTTGAGTATCTTTCTCATTCACAGTGTGAGACGAATTTGTACCACCATTGTCTTTACTTGTACTAGGCTTAACATTGTCCGTTTGAATAAATATTTTAGAGTCGTTATTACTAAGAGCTTTTGAAGTTGTAGGTATAGCTGTGTCCGCCGAAATACTCTTTGGAAACCAATCAGTTATTCTTGTATTCTTTGACTTATCATTTTGCTTTGAACGCGATTTGAAATTCTCTGGCTCTTTGATCTTTACAAATTGACCATTACAATTTTGTTGATGTTCACGCCACCAAAAGTCTGTTGGACCGGGCGGACGATTCATGCTTCGTCGAACTGTTCCAAAGAATGGTGGTCTGTATTGGCAAGGTCCGTTACATTTCCACCAATGCTGTTTGTACAGCTTTACTTCATCATGAAAGTTGTGATAAATCTATATTCGATTAACATGATAAACGAATCTTGTTATTACAGAATAAAAAAATTTTTAAATTTAAAAATACAAAATTATTATTATAAATGCACAAACAAAATTGTTTGTAAGAATTTTATTTCAAAATCTATTTGAAAAAATCAATCCAATCTATATTCGGATATTTCTAATAATCTTTATAATAAATCCAGATTAAGCTTAAAGATTCTCCAATATCTAAACGAGTTCATGATATATAACATTTGTATTAATATGATTAGATTTTATGATAAAATATAAATTTTTCTTTTCGAAACACGAAAACATTTAAATAATTAATTGAACTTATTGAAATGTACTTTCTGTTATAATAAGTGTTATAATAAGTGATATAATAAGATATAATAAGGTTTAAGGACTATCTATGATAATGTGGATTTTTGAAGTCACATATCACTGTTCGACAATATATTCTTAAATATTAAAATAAAAAGGTTATTAGTTCACCGTTATATTGGTTCCCGCTTCTTTGTTTATCCTGTGCATGTGTTTGCAGAAATTCGGTCCATGACCATCTCGGTCCTGATCATTATTTGTTAAAAATAAATATGCATGGATCATCTCGTGCTGCAATTTACACACAAAAATATTATACACACACACACACACACACACACACATATATATACACACACACACACACACACACACACAAAACATCCTTATACAATTATATTTCTGTATTTATTTATCAAAAAATTTGAGGTGACTCTATTTCAAAAAAATTCATAATCAACAAATAAGACGTCGAATGCTCGGCGGTCTGCAAACTAGTAATCTGTGGTTGCGATTTCAACCGCACCTCACATACGCTGGATTTTTTTCTATGTTTAAGTTATGCTCCAATTATAAATAACAATCTCAGTTGAGATGAGTAAGATCCCGATTTAGATTAAGAAGCATTATTTACTACACTGATCATATTTACACAAATTTAATTAAGTGTATGTAAGACTTAAATTAGATGACAATTTATTACTGACCGATTTGGCTCCATTTACGGGACTGAGAGTCAATCAAACAATGAGAAAAAATAATTGGTAAATTCCCGATTCGATTTCGTTACTTCTCCTACATCTCATTTTATAAGAACTTAGTCTATTCTTCCTCCTACTATTACTACTAATATCGAAAAACTTACCAATAAGGTTTCTACTAGATCCTTCCTTGGTCTGAGTTTAAGTAATGGTGCACTGAGTGATATTACACATTCCTTATTACGTGAGTGAAAGCGACATATTCCAGCACAACTATAAACAATTGCACATTATAGTTTTCAGTTCTTCCATGAGAATTGCACTAGAACTGAATTAGTGCAATTCAGAACTGATGTACAAAATATTTTTGTATGTAGGCTTACTATGTATGTAGGCTTATCATTTATATATTTTTTATTGTTTTATTATTGTAAATTCTTGCATTTGTACAAGATCTGTTTTCTGTGATTAAACTAGGCCTGTTCTTTTTAGCTAAACTTTTGCACCTCTTCTTTTTTCCTGAAGAGAAAAAGAAGATGAACTGGTGTAAAAGTTCAGCCAAAAAAACAGGCCATTAATGCAACCAGTTCAATGAATTCGTGCACCAAATTCTGTTGCACTGGAACAGTGTCGCTGATACTATTTTGGAAACACAAAATGCTTTAGTGTATACTTTTTCAATTAATGCAACCAGTGCAGAAACAGAAAACAAACCTTAAGCTTGTTCTTTATGGCTGAACTTTTGTACTATTCATCTTTCTTCCTTTTCTCTCCAAGAAGGAAAAAGAGAAAGATGAACTAGTGCAAAAATTCAGCTAAAAAGAATAGGCCTCTTATATAAAGGCATCACTTGGCTCTTGTAATTATTTATTTTTTGGATTGATTGTGTATTATGAAACGAGATAAAAATTACAAAAGTGAACAAATTGATTAATGATAAAAATATTTTAGTGAATCACTTTTTGTAATTTTTATTGCATTTCAAAATATACAAACGATCCCTTTGTTTATATTTAATATTTAATATTTCGTAACAAAAAAGATGAAATGATTTTATAAGCTTTAAGAGTGGCATATATTCTAAATAACAATATTTTATATGAGCAAGAACATAGTATAACATAGAATTATTTCATCTTTATTTCATATTGGTAAACAACAAGGATGTAATGATTTATTGTGTTACCTATGTCCTTTCTAGAAAATACTTCAAGTCATGAGAAATATTTACCTTGTCATTCTGTTACTCCATTTGACTTCGACAGAAGATAAAATACACCAGAAAAATCTTGCATTAAATTGTATAAACATTGTGTGAATATTAGGAGTGGGATCAATTAACTCCAATGCTTGATCGACTAATGATTGTATATAAACATTTTTCTAAAAATAAACAATTTTCTTTTACAATGCAATAAAGATATCAAATTGAAAGTAAATTTATTTTTTATACAATGATGTAAAAAATGATGTTCTCATTAAAGAAAATAAATACCTTATTCAAGCTAACTGCGTTTTCTGTCACGCCTAAACAATTCAACTTTTCATGCATATCGTACGCCATATGAAAATCCTGTGCTTCTTGCGATGCCATCGCCTTCAAACGTCTTCTTACAGTCTCCGTTTCCGTACTAGCAAGGAAAACCTAGATACTTCTTGAAAATATGAAAGATTGCGAAATGTAATGTTATTTATTCTTCTGCGAAGTACCTTGTATCAGGTGAAAATAAAGAAAAAAATATTTCTTCGTATTCCATAGAGCATTTCACGGATTCGTGCGATGCAATCTATATCCATTTAAGTCTGAAATAAGCTGAGGCGTCTCGAACAATCTCGAACGACGAATGGCGATTTGTGGCGATTCGAAACAGTCGAACACGCGATCAAAATTAGATAGAATGCAGATAGAATCACAAAACAAGAAGAAACGAAACAAACAGTTCTTAGTGCATGACACGAAGGAATTGATGGAAAAGTATCAAACTCGACTAGGCTGTAACCAGCGGTCTTATCAGGTCTTACTGGATCCTACGTTCAGACAGACACGTTATCAGTGATGGGAGATGGCAAAACACAAAATTAATTAGCGCATGCGCATTGAGTAATCTCAGGACCATGTACTTTTTATGATCATGGAATATAGAGAATAAGGAGCCCGAACTTACATGGACGTCAAAAAAGGTGGTCAAAAATAGTCATCAGAATTAGTTCAATCGAGATGTCGCTTTCGTTCCACCACACCTAAAATTACTAGATTATAAAGTACCGCAATTGATTTCAGAAAAATGTCGCGTAAAAATGGCCGAAGTGCACATACATTAATTGAAGTATACTAGAGTCCACATTGAATCAATTGGGTGCAGCTAATCTAACCATATAGTTTCGAAACATTTTCAAGCGTCAATCTCGAGGTTGAAGGCAAATTCATCATTGTGTTGATATTAACACAATAAAAACCTCTTCAAGATTTTTTTTCCAGTTTATCATCAGTATCGTGCTTAAAATTAATAATGCCAAGTTATGTGTTTAAGTACAAAAACAATACCGTAAAAGGTTATAGGCTTGGCGTGCGAAAAAAACGAACGAAGAAGAAAAGAATGGATTGAATTAATTGGAAGAATTGAATTATCAGAAAGGATTGATATTTATGACGTATGATAAGAGTTAAGCAAAATCGCCAATTGTAAATCCATAATTGTAGTCAGCCATTTTTAAAAAATAACCTGGACCAAAACAAAAACATTTACCTCGATCGAAAAAAAATTCTTAAAAATGTCCAAGCTCATGCGATAATCACACGTGTGATGTGTACTTTTGTATTCCTGAACAGTTCTGAACTGTACTTACACGTATCTTTCGTGCACTTTTATGTACAAAAAATCTTCTACGACAAATAAATCTGTATTAAACTAAAGAACACGTAAATTGAGCATTCATATATATTTTTTTGTTCATAAATAAACTAATTACAATTAAAAAGCATTGATTTACATACTTGACAGCTTCATTTTTCCAAATAAAGCACATAATACAAATCATAAATTCGAAATGGCCGCGTTTCGCGTGAAAATGAATGCGAGTTTGCGGTACTTTATAGATCTAATGATTTTAACCCACTTAATAGTCGATATAGGGTACGGTCAACACAAATGCTTCAAAGGAATTTTTGATTGATTAATTTGTAAAATTTTTTTTTTCTAATTAGTCAACCAAATGCTTCAAAGCATTAGTAATGAGACTTTGACCGCAGCCTGTACATCTTCAAATAAGGTGAAAATTACAACAATGAGCAAATTCACAAGAGCATTCATAATTTAATTGGTCAATATCTAGTAATCTTTGCTCACTTTTGTAACTTTTACCTCCTTTCAAAATTCACAATTATCGTCTTAGTAATGTCTTAAGACGTTAATGCAGCCTTCTGATTAGTTTGTGACTTCTTAAGGCTATACTTAAGACGATCTTGAATATAAGATCTGACTATGAATACCGGCCCTAGAGTCTCTCTAGTAAGAATCAAATCATATGGGGCACCAATTCCGGATTGGTCAGATTTCGAGCTCTCTTTAAACGCCGCCATTTGCAGATACTTTCAATAGGTAGTAAATCTGTGAATTGGTGTGAGTAACTGTTTCATGATGTAGAAGGCGCGAATACAAAATCGGACTATCAACTATCAATCATGGTGGAATTGTGCTGTTTCTGGCCACTCGGCGTTTTTCCGGTCTTATTATTTATGTCTTAAGCCGGTTCTACATTAGTTGCAAGCCGATCGTAAGTTTGTTACGACAGCCAACCTGAAGCTTGCATTTTGAAATCAACACTTCAGGGTGCAGTCGCGATGCTGCAAACACTTTGAAGCGTTTTTTAATTAAGTAAGGTATATTCCATTAGATCCTAAAATATAAACAGATAAAAGAACTAATGAGCACTCAGCAAGTTTTTAATACTTGTTCCGTTTTTTAACGCGTTCCAAATTTTGCCCTAAATTAAGATTACAGTAATGAATTGTTCCTCTTTTAATTATGAAAATAATAATAGTATGAGAGAATAAGTGAAAATAATAAATGTGAAGCCCTACAATGGGCAATAGCAGTAGTGAATTAAGGAGTAGAAATCAATTAATCATAGTCGAATGTGAGAAGGATAATCAACTATAATTGGTCGATATTATTATTTACATACTTAAAAGAGGAACAATTCATTACTGTAATCTTAATTTAGAACAAAATTTGGAACGCATTAAAAAACGGAACAAGTATTAAAAACTTGCTGAATGCTCAATAGCTCTTTTATTTGTTTATATATTTTAGGATCTAACGGAATATGTCAATTAGATGAAACAGCTACTGAGCAGGTTTTTTTCTGCTACTAGAGTGTATAAACTTTAATATAAACTGAGTGAAAAAGTATACATATGGCTGATATGACAAAATATTATAAGGACGGTCACATGTGTAGTCAGTAGCCAATCGGTATATATCATGGACAAGTGAGATATCTGGAGAATGTTGAATCATATATGCAGGTTAATGAGAGACAACATCGACAACATTGGTAAAAAATTTACATCACGAAATAATTTCTTTTTCTTGTCGGGCTAATGCATTTTCGATAGAAAATCTCGATTGATAGGCGGTGTTATAATTTATATATATGAATGCATGCTTCTTTTACGAAAAATATAAAAATATTATTTTATCAGCGTGGAATCGTTTATTAAGAATTATTAATCCTCGATCTGTATAGCTGAATACAAATTCAAAATGACATCGAACGATGAATGGAAACTAAATCGTGTTCTGGGTAGCGGAGGTTTTGGAATTGTCGAGCTTTGGATACATGTTCAAAGTGGCAAAAAGATTGGTAATATTTCAGTATGATTACAAGTATAAATATAAAAAATATATGTATATATCTTTGAAGAATTCTCCAAGAGGAATCATACATATTAACAAACTTATAACATTGTAAATATATAATAAAATATATTATTGCATATAATTATAATTTCAGCAATCAAAAGATGTAAATGTAATTATTCACAATTGATGCCAACACAACGAAAAAGATGGGCTCATGAAGTTTTTATAATGAAACGCTTGAAACATCCAAACATAGTGAGAACAGGATGCGTCCCATTCAAACTTCCAAATGTAGAAGAAAACGAACCGATTCTCTGTATGGAATATTGTAGAAAAGGAGATTTGAGAAAAGTTGTATTTTGTTTAAAATCTGACCTATACAAAGTCTATATGTGAAATAATTATGTTCTCTTATAGATTTTAAATCAACCAGAAAATTGTTGTGGAATTAGTGAAACAGAAGCGATCAAAGTAATGAGTGAAATTTCATCGGCTGTAAAATATTTACATTCATATAATATAACTCATCGAGATTTAAAACCAGAGAATATAGTTTTACAGGATGAACAGAATGTGGCAAGATATATAATGAGAAAATTATTTACATTGAATTATCAGTAGCTTATGATGCATTGATTAAATTAAACTTTTACATTTATATATTACAGATTTCATATAAATTGATAGATGTCGGATATGCCAAAGAACTTGGAGAAACAAGTACATCTGCCTCTTTAGTTGGCACTTTAAACTATGTTGCCCCAGAACTTCTTTGGAAAGAGAAATATAGTTGCTCTGTCGATTATTGGAGTTTAGGAATATTGTTTTATGAACTTGTGACTGGAACAAGACCATTTTTACCAACAATGCAACATACTATGGAATGGTAAAAAGTGAAAAATATAATGATGAAATAAAAAATTGATGCAAGTGTCAAACTCTAGATTTAATTAAATTCTGCAGGATGAAATACATAAAAAATAAAAGTTATGACGATATTCATGCTTATGTGTCAGAAGGGAAAGTCATTTTTGGAAAAGATATTCAAAATCCAACTCACTTATCAAAGTAAGAATGTATTACATAATTTTTCTATACTTTCTTCTGTAGAAAGAATAATTTTTTTATGTAACTTTTGCTTGATAATTTTTTATATTATATATTTACAAGTATGTAATATTTGTTCCTGTATCAGTTGTCTTCGAAACAAAATGGTTCAATGGTTTCAACTAGTTTTACAATGGGATCCACATAAAAGAGGAAAAATGGTTGACAAATTTGGTACATCTCATTTAGCAGTATTTACAATGTTACAAAATGCATTATTAAACAAAGTATGTATAAAAGCTAAGCATATTTTACTTTTATTTCGTTTCATTTTTGTTATTTAATTTGTGTTTTTCATAGATACTATACGTTTTCTGTCTGCCGTTTTACAAAATTAATACATACGAAATTGATAGTAATACTACTCTTAGAGATCTCCAGTTGTTAATAGAAAAAGATACTAATATTGAAGTCGAACATCAAGTGCTAACTGATTACAAAGGTGTAACATTGATTGAAAGTACAATGTCACTTGCATCACAAATTAATGTATGTATTATATATTAAATTTGTAAGATATCATAAAATAAAATACTATTTTTTAATTTATTACAATTTTACTGTAGGATCACGTTTTGTTTCTCTTCAGAAATGGATGTTATTTAATAGAAGATATACCTACATTAGATATTCCTACAGCAGTGGAGAAAATGATGACACAATCAAAGAATGAATTAAACTATGAAGTACTGAAAAATTATTATCGCCATACGATATATTTTACAAAAGCAGAAGTATATTTATTTCAATTGTACATTTTTGCACTGAGTATAAATGTGTAAGTTTCGTACATAATTAATGCTACAAAATTATAAAATTATCTATTAAGCATTACCTATAAGCTAATATTTCGATAATATTTCGCATATTTTAGGGATTTATTACATCAAAAGATCGATAAATTTAATTCGAGTATGAAGAAAACATTGGAAAATACAAAGATTCTTACAGATCAAGTACATATAATTCGTATGAAACATATGAATACGATGGACGAAGATGTAGCTGATAAAAGGAAGATACAAACTTATCTTAACAAAGTTGATAAATTAGTTAGTGCAGCCGATCAAATAAAAATGAAGTTTATGTCTTTGAAAGAAGATAATAATAAATTGAGAGATCAAGCTCAAGCTACTGATTATATAGGGAATTTATCAGTACTGTAAGTGTATAATGTATTATAAATAATTGTAAAATGTGCTATATTTTAATATTTTCTCTTATACTATTTCTACAGATATGACAAAATATGTGATGTATATTTGAAATTTAAGGAAGAAAGTCCACATAAAACAGCAAGGCCATTGGACATGTCGAAATTAGTGTTTGAATTCATTTCTACACGTGAAGCACAACTTTGTAATGAAAACATAATTGATATTACAAGGTATTAAAAGTTTATTTATTGTGAACGATATGTCTCATATATTTTCAATATATATTTTCTACAGGCAGATAGATAAGTTGCAAGACGAATTATCAAAACTAGAAAAAGTATTTATTTCTGTTACTGCTATGACGGAATTATATTGGGAAGAATATCAAAGAATGACACAATCGGACACTAACAGTGTTCCTCAACAATCTAATAACTATCAATCTGTAAATATCTCGACCACTGAATTAAGCAGCATTATTCAATCAGAAGATAATGTGATATACAATAATTTGATCATGCGTTACATGTAAGTCTTTTTTTTTATTACGATGTTCAATTTTAACAGATTTATCTTGTGTTTTATTTTTTTAGGCTAGATAATTTGATAGCTCAAATGCAGAAAAAATACCTTGAAGTGCTTAAATTGGATTAAAGATATCGCTTATATCTGTTAATTTATGCGATATATATCATCAAACTAATAATTTAGCATACTAAACATTTTTTAATTCTTATATTTTAATACATTTAATTCTTGAATCCAGTTTGCCTTAATGTACGTGGAACATAATACCGTACACCCCATTTAATATTGGCATTTTGATCAGTTTTAACAAACGTGTAGACAGGTTTGTTGAACAGTTGTTCCAATTTTATTGCTTGATATCTATCATTCTGACCTATTCAGAAACATCTAAAGTTAAAGTATATTTTTATAACTAATAATCTAATTTTTAACTTTTATAAATAAAAGCACTCTAACTTTACAAATATCTTACGCACGCGTAATACATTCATTATATATACACATATATTAGACGTATAAAAACTGATTTTTGAATAAGTGTGCAATACATTTTAGAAAATTAAAAAGAAATAAGTTATTTTAAATATTAAAAATTAACAATAATTCCCGAATATATATGGCTGTGAAAAAATACATTTGATGAATTTTATGTACTTAAGCTAAATATAAATATTTTCATTTAGTTTGATATGCAAACATTGAGTATACGCATATATTCTATATATATGTGAAAGGTAAATGTTCAGTAATAGGGATCAATGGTTTTGATCTTAACATATGTTGTTCACTTATGTACAAAGTTCACTATATCACGGGACGAATGAGATCTATAATACTTTATTCTACATGGATTCGACTTTCCACGCGAAGTCCACTCCACTTCCCGCCAACTTATAGGTATTTTTCTAAGCGGAGGGGGAGGGATAATGTGGATCTTGCTTCGTGTGGAAAGTCATATAAAACTACTTATAAAATTACTTAAAGTAGAGAATTTTTGTTTTATATAACAGAACTTTTTTTTAATAACTTTTAACGAGCATCGAGCAAAACCTATTGAGGTCACTTAGAAATCATGAACTTGACAACATATGTCAAGTCATTGGAAGGTCAAGGTCATCGAAAGATAGTCCCTATTTCTAAACGTCTATCAAAATTAATTAAAAAATTATTAATTAATTTTATGAATAAAATAATTTTATTAATTCCGTTATTTAATTTATATTTATTTCTTAAACAATAACTTACCTCTTTCAAATGCAACAACCATCATATTTAGGGAAAGATAGAGTATAAAATAGAATTTAATTATCTGAAATACAATCATAATATCTAATGTAGAAATTGATCTATTATATAAAAAATATAAAATGTACTCACTTGTATTGCACGAAATATTACGCTCATTGTTAACATATATCAGGTCTATCTAGTTAACGATACTCTTTTAGACTGTCTTTATAGTAGAATAGCGAATGCTTTAAATTTATCGCGTTTATAATAAAAAGTGCAACGGTTGAGTGATCTTTTTATATGATCTGTATATGTGTGTAGTCTTAAATATCTTTTCTACTTTCGCTTAACCCAGATTTGATATTTTATATTGTGCATACCGCTATAATCATGAAGAAAGACGTTCATATAATGAGTTTAAGAAGATATCTTAATATGAATAGATATATTTTTTTGTACTGATATATTTTATTAGAAAACTGTATACAGATCTCAATTCAGGATTGAACACATCCAAATTGAGGATTGAACAACGATGTTAAAATAAATATTATGTTCTTTATTCGCTATTACTTTCTCCACACTGACAAATCTCACCAGACTATTTTTCTAGATTGTCCACATACATCAACGATTATGCAATTCCACGTATAAAAGTCCATTGTACATTAATTTGAGAAGTAAAAAAAGAGGAAAATGCGGATTTTTAGAATATCTATTCCGATCACATGTGAGAAACAGATATTATTCATTGTCACTAATGTCCTCGTCAGTTGTAAATTCGGAATGTTCATCAGCTGCATCCACATCTTCCGCAGTTTCTTCATCTGAGATGTCCCATTGCGGATGCTCGGTCGGTATCTCTGGTGCCTCCTTCACATCCAACTATAAAGCATCGTCGCATTGTTGTAAATATAAATAATTAAAAAATGAGTTTTTTTTAGATAGCTTCTTAAATAACTCACTTTGATATCTTGAGCTTGATCAAAGCCCAGATATGAATCACTACGTAAACACACTGTAAATGTATAAAGGCCTGGCCAGCGTGGTGCTGTGAATCTTAATTGAATCTCCTCAAACTGTGCTAAGGACGTGACGTGTATAGGGGTTGTTAATAGCGTTTGACTTTTGCGATCACAGATATAGACCCACCAATACTCTTGCTTAACATCAGGAAAGAGCGGACAGTGCACTTCATGTGACAAATTACTCCTTCCCTCTAGTACTCTCTCCCGTTTAGAGATCCTCTGTTGGAATCTATTTGAAAGAGAAGGAAACGTAAATTTGATTGTGGAAAACTTATGTAAATAATGATTTAATATAGAACGTAAAAAAAATAGTATAAATATTTCTCTTACTTTTCCCATTCGGTATCATCGTCATCGAGAGATGCATCCTTTTTGTCGTGACTATCCTCGTCATCACTTCGATCGCTCTCGGCTTCACTGTCACTAACATCCGACAATTTCTCCTTGGAAGACTCTTTCTCCGTCTTATCGTCTTTCTTTCTCGCATTAGGAGTATTGCTGTGCTGAGTATTGTTAGCCACAGTCTGAGACTGTGCCTGTGTATTTTTAGCAGGAGCTATCTTCTTGTTCGTACCCTTTTTATGTGACTTCTTTTGGCCTTTCTTTTGCTTAAGCCATGCCGGCTTCGTAACTTTCGTCGATTGATTTTGTTCCTCTGAGGCTTCTTCAACTGCTTCACCGCCAGCTTTGTTATCCTCGATCATCGTTTGCTCATTAACAGAATCATCTCCAAACAGATGCTTCATATCTTTTCGCGTAAGGGATACTGTTACGGTTACAATAGCACCAGCAGTGTAGACGGTAGGATTCTCATCATCGATTACTGAAAATGCATATAATAAATTATAAAAGATACAATATCGCATAAATTATGATATTCTAATTAATGTAAATATTTTACAGAAATAAAAGAAAATAACTGATAATGAATTACCTTCGGATCGTACTTTGAAGTCAATGTACGGCATATTTCCAAGAACTTTTATAACATCTTCATATTGACTGTCTGACAAATTTCTAAGTATCAGTCTTCGTTCTTCTCCTTTTAATTGTGCGAATTGTTGAAGACTTTTGATTTGACGCTAGGAGAAAGTCATACATTTGTTATTAAGAGATTTATCGATAATAATACAAGCATTATCGATAGATAGAATTTGTTACAATATAGTCACTAATACCTTCTTCGCGTGGAAGTATTTTAAATTATCCTCCGTTATGTGTGGTAATTGAAGGAGAGGGTTTTTAAACTCCCAAAATCCTTGAACGACCATTGGACACAGTTTCATACAATTTTCTATAGTTGTTATGGTTGGTACCCGTGGTACTAAAAAAAGTCATCAATTATTGTTTCCATGTATACATGTCACAAAGTTACATTGAAAAAAATCGAATATTTACCTCTTCTGGCATAAGCTAAAAGTATAACTTGATGGACACAGGCAACCATTTCTTGAATCAAATATGGGCATTTCTTTACAATATACTGTCTATCTTTATCCAGTGTCTCTGGATTAAGTGGTATACGAGATAAATGCGCATGCAATAATGCTCTAGCTTTAATTGAATACAAGTGGCATAATGGTACTTCCTTGTTTTTTTCTCCCAAGTTAGGTAATTGTTTGATAAGCTGAAATAATATGTATATAATAAAATTGTTCTTTAAAAAAAAATCAAGAAATTAAATATAATTAAATTTACCGAAGGAACTTCTTCACCGTCAGAGTGTCTCTCAACTATTTCTGCGTTACGCTTCTTGAAGAATTCAAAGGAAGCAGCGAGTATCATGATGACTCTCTTTAATGACATAGATGGCGTTTTCACGAAGAAGAAGTAATACATTTCGGTCGTTGTCAAGAGAACCTAAAGATAAATATGGACATATATAATAACTGATAATTTTATCACATAATAAAAATTTGGCATAAAAATGCCAATTACTTGATCACCAGTGTAGCGAATACTCTTGTACCACCACATTCCTACAACCGTTGGTAAAGCAACCATGAACACTAATGCGTATAGTCCTAAGACCCATACTGAATTCTCTTTTTCAACGATCCAAGAAGGCAAAGCTATACCAAAGCTCATCGCCCCTGGACCATCCGGATTTCCATATTTTTCCCAGTTTTTTCGTGCTTCATCATCCGTTAAAGCTTGGTAAGCTATTTTTGTTAATAGAAAAACAACTCAATTTATATCGAGAGTAACTAGAATACTAGGTATTAGTGATAGCAACTTAATCCTAGAATAATTTTCAAAAATTAACATCAAATATTTAATTTTTAATTGTTATAGGATTAATTTCGAATGCGGGTACTCTAACGATTTTTATCAACCTTTCCTATGCTGTATTATTATCATATGCAATAACTATGTTAAATTTATTAAATATATTTAATAATATATGCAATATGACATTCAATATTTACATCATATATTTTATATCTGTGCAAAGATCCTCTCGCATTCCTTACCTTTAGTTAATTTCATAAAAGCTTTTTCATTTCCTGTTTCTTTATCGGGATGAAGAATTAAGGAGAGCTTGCGGTAAGCTTTCTTAATCTCACTTTGAGAAGAACCCTACAATTGCAATTTTTGGCATCCATTTTTGTTACATAACAAAATTAATATATAAAAATTCTATTTTATACTTACAGGTGGTATACTTAATATCTCATACGGGTCAAAATTGGCCATTTCGTAATCAAATTGGGATACCTTATAGGCTAAGAGCAATAGGATAATCCATCCCACAATAATTAGAAATTTCCTACAATAGCATAATATTAATTGCATATGAAAACGCCAACTGTTACAACTTTGTGACAATTTTCACAATGGTGTAAATGTATAATTTATATTTTGCATATACAATAAATATTTAATTTTTATTTACGTAAAGAAAGCCTTGGTCTCCTTCCAAGGTTTGTTTGCATGAA
>Ga0157363_1003396_pt1 | contig 14402 bp, 2 predicted proteins | sample AttsexASBM1_FD_111477 | JGI IMG/M metagenome (GOLD analysis project Ga0157363, IMG submission 111477) | Fungus gardens microbial communities from leaf cutter ant in Ribeirão Preto, State of São Paulo, Brazil - Atta sexdens ASBM1 | ecosystem: Host-associated > Fungi > Mycelium > Unclassified ...
AACAGATTCTTGAATTGAAAACGTGCAAAGCCAAGAAGTTTGCTGTCGAGAGTCGGCGCTCTTTCGCACGGGAAAAAAGGAACTGTGCGAGAGCCACCAAAGAATGAGGGCGAGCCGGAGTGATCAAACAAGAATCGAATCCAACGTACATGTGTGTGGATAACGTGCATATATGTGCACTTGCGCGCGGAAATTTAACGATGCACATACATGAGTGCGCGGCCCCCCACAGTGTACGATCCTCGAAAGAAATTATTGCATCCCCCACCATTGGCGGGCCCTTAAGGGTCTGATCTGCGATTGGTCGTATCTGTTCCCCACTCCTGCTCCGTACCCCACTATACAGTATATAAAACATATGTGCAGCGCGGAATTTCGTACAGTTCGATACTGTCCGGCATTCGGGTTGTTTAGCTGGAATCTTTGGTCGGTCGAATGTTTATTCGTTTTGTGAAAAAAGAACTAGTATAGTAGAGATAAGTGAATATGGATGTGCCAGCTTTTCTTCAGCCTTTCCATACAAGGAATTATTCGACAACCTTGAAAAGTGTGAACGAAAGGTACGCATGGTGCAGACAAATCAGTTTTAAGTAATGCAGTGTCGTGATATTTCGTGAAATGTTTATTTTGATCGATAGTGTTTGTTTTGATAACCTCTAGTATTTTATATTTGTATATAATTAGTGTATAATTAGTTTTTTGGATATGTGTTGATTGGTTCACAGTATTGATTTTTTAAGAAATCCCAAGCTTTCCAATTTAGAGAATTCAAGAAAAGTTTTTAACAAGTGAAGTATTAATAAATAATGAAACGTTGCTGCATCTTGCAGGAGTTACATCTGTGCACTCGATTTAAAAACATATTTTCTTTTAATATAACTTCTTGCATCATATCGGAAAGTGTTCCAGTTATTGAAATATTAAAGGAAATATTTTGTATAAAAATAAAGATTTTGTAGTTCAACGATAAATAAACCAGTGTTTTAAATAAATAAATGGCGAAAATATATATAATTAGTGTTTTATTACCGATATTACTGACAATAAAATATCTTAGATATTCCATAAAACATTTCAAAGCGTCAAAATATTTCAGAACATATTACAAGCATTTTAGACAAAGAAAAAAAAAATTGTAAGAAAGAAGCATATTCAAGAGTATTTAATTAAATATAGGATGGAATCCATAAACGTTACTCAAGATTCGATATGATTTTAAACGAGTGCTTAAGATGTCATAAATCAATCAGAGAGCCGTGTTAGTATTTTAAGATATTGTTTGAGATGGTTTTGAGATTAAGAACGGAGGATACCGGACTATGGATACCGGTCTTAATTTGGGAAACGTGGTCTGTGATTTCCCGCTCAAGTGGTCGCCACGTGGCGACGTGCGCATGTGCAGTTCAGCAAAATTACTCGCGCAAATTTTGCAAAATTGAAGGAAACATTAAATGATGCTGTGGAATTTTACGAGTGCAATCGTAACAGAACGATTAGAATTTAAATAATTCCCAAGCAATCCTGAAAAAAAAGAGGTATCTACTCACTCAAATTTTCATGTAGAATTTTCGTATAAATTTGAAGTCCAAAATGCCCCTTGAAATCAAGGTGATCTACGACTAGCACAGAGCACTATTTGCAGAAAATTGAATCAACGGCAATTGCATCTCACTATTCGCTAAAAATCGGATCAACACTTTATCTGCGAACTCACTGTTCGTATATTATTAACATTTATCTTCCATTCATGATTTCTTCCTGACGAAGTGTACTTTCTTAGGTTAGGCTGATTAGATCATATATTAAATTAATTTTAATATTTTAATAAAATGCGATTTTATTTTATAATGTAACGTTATATAGCTTAATCATTTCCATTCGTATGCTTGCAGGTTTTTAAATCCAAAGGACAAGATTTGTCAAGATTCCAATGATTATGTTAACACATCGAATTCACGTGGGTGGCAAGAATTTCTTAAGAATGACTATAATAAGGAGAACTGTGGCGCTGCTAGTAATTTATATAGCCGCACACCTCAAAGAGTAAGTGTATTTAAAAATTATAAGAATTCTTTAACAACAAAATATCCATATACATTTTATCAGACGCCGGATTCTCGTAGAACATTGTAATTTTTTCGATGATTTTTACGAAATGTACTGCTGCTTTGGCAACGTGTTTACTAAGGCCGGATTCACCTTGACGAAAAAACAGAAGCTGAAAAGCGGAAGCCAATCAGAACTCGCGGAAAGACAGAAGCAGAAATGTACTATTATTTCCGATTGGCTTCCGTTTTTCCGCTTTCCACTTTTCCGTCAAGGTGTGAACCCGATCTTAGACTATATTTCAAAAGTTTATAGGTGCAATAAATTGAAGTGAAACAAATATATATTTATCTTTCACTTCAATTAATTGCATTGTGTGTACCAGTTCAGAATGTGCAGCGATAAAAAACAGACCTATTGCAATGTTAATACTGAAAATTTATAATGCACGTAACGTAACTATAGATTTTCAGTGCTACTAGTGAATTTTGAAACTTAGGCTAAGATGATTCATTTACATTGAATAACATTCTAAAATTACACAATAATTCTTAATTTCATTCTCAATAATTTTTTTAATATAACGGGAACTTTACAGTACAATGAATTTAATATTGTATATTGCACTGATAATACCTAACAACTTCATCTTGTTATTACTTGAAATAAGCTACACTACAGCCACTACAGCATTGTCACTGAACAACGTTTACTGCGGAATAAAGTTTAAGTTATTAATATATTTTCAGTATACATATTAAAATATTTTAAATAATATTGACATAAGTTTTTTTATATATTTATAATTACATATCAGTTCACTACATTTTATTTACATCTATCAGCTGTGCACTCTCAATTGGCTTCACGCACAGAGATAAACTGCTAGTACATTTGTTTCGTTAAAAAAATCTTTGAGATTTAGTGTATATCTACATTAAGAAAAAACATAACGTTACACATTACGTAAATTTGTTTTATAATCTTTTTTTTTTTGTTTTCAAACTTAACTTCCATTATTAGCATCATTATTAGGTATTAACAGAAGGCATATATAATGCGTTGAGCAAAGCTTTAAAAACTTTTTATCTAGGAGTTGTTACATCACGTTTTGTTCTTAGTATTTTTAATTTATTATTAAATTTTTGAAGAATTAGTAGCAATAGATCATTCTATAAATACAGTCTAACATAGAATTTATTATATAGAACTTAATTTATTGTATAGAATTCCTTTTGCGATATTTTCTGCGCGATATAAGATATATTAATATAAATTTAATGTTTAATGTCACATAGTTAATTTTAAAACTTACATTAATTGCGATATCGGCCGACAGATCTTTCAGCGATACCAAAATTTAAAATCCAACTAGGTACTCGGGGAATACCGCGAGATTTTTACATCTTCCATGCATATTCAATTCAATTCCGGATGTTGTAGTACACGCATTCTGGGGTACATATTACCATTTCCGCGATTAAGATTGAACGGCAAGTCCAGCTCGTGTCCCGAATATGCATCGCACAGCTGCTGCTTATCACGAGGTACATTGATTTTAACGTCAACGATTCACGCCGATTAATAGGGAGATAGTGGGATTCCGTTTTTCCCACGGAAGAAAAAGAAATAAAAGAGGAAGGAAATTATCTTCCCTTCCGTTATTCCGTGCATTGATCTCTAATTTTTTTCATAATGTGACACCTTGCGCATCCGATTGTGATCGTTGTCGCTTGACGGCTACCTTCCGTGTATTTTCCCATTTTCTCTTACTTTCCTTCGGCAATCGCATCTATGATACACTTTCCTTTCTTTTTCCGGCCGCTCTTTAATAATTAATCGATAAAAATCACCGGAAACAGATTCCCTTGTAAGGAATAGTCGATGATTCGGATGATTTTATTTAGTTGTATGGATGTCTGATAAAATGTTTCTTTCCTTCTTTTTGTTCTTCTCTTTTCCATTATGTATATATTCATCTACCTGAATTATTCTCAAGTCTTTGGACTTAGGAAATTTATTATAATATATGTACTCGTTTCAAAATTTTGTCTCTTTCTTTAAAAATTGTAGCGATTTTATTGTTTATTGTCGTATTCTTTTAGGTACACTATAAGAAAGTACGACAACCTTTGGAACTTTACGAAGAGAACAGTCAGGACAGTGGTCATCCATCGAGCCCTATCAACGAAAAGGAGAACAAGCGGCGCGAAATCTACGTCGAGAACTGCGCGATGTTGAGGAATGTACCTATGGAATATTCAATGTGTTCATTTGCTTCCGCACCTTCTCCAATACGTAGTCAATACAAGACTACGAGCTCAACCCTCTTGCGTAGCTTGTCATCAGGATACGATAGTATGGATGATGGGATCGTGAACGAGCTTAATGACATGGAGACCATGGACGAGGAAACGCAGCTACCGAGCGGCATCGCGAAGCTACTATCCGGCGACATAGTTGCACCCGAGGCATCGACTGATTACGATGTCTCGACGACCCCTGATTTCTCCAGGATGTCATCTAAAGTCAAAAAGTGGTTGTCGGTACAGAGCGGTATATACAAACGGAATATCAAGACGATGTCGCCTCCGCTAGTGAGGTCGCCGCTAATGAGATCGCCGTTACTTGCGGGGACGCCATCGATGATAAGGACGTCGTCAATGACGAGGTCATCACCGTTGGAAAAGATGCCGCCTTTATCAAAAATCCGCACTTGTCTATTTCGCTCGCCGACGGCAAGCTGCTCGAAAAGGACAATGATGAGAACATACAGCTACGACGAGGCCACAGCGCCTTACTATAGATTACAAATGGAAATCTCACCACATTCCGCCAGGTCTTATAAACGGCCGTCGGAAGATCTACTAGAGGACGAAGCGTCGATATTAAAAAGATCGCGCAAGTCCAACAATTTGAGTCTCGACACAACACCCGTATCGGCGAAACGCTCAAGTACCTCGACGCACTCACGCTCTCTGCAGAGAAGTCTGTCAGAAAGGACGGGCCTAACCGAAACACATACAAATATCAAGTGGGCGATCCATCGCAGCATCACTGATTCCGATCTTATCGGTGACTTCAGTAAGCCGTGTATACTGCCGCTCACGAGCGGCATCCATGGGGATCTAAAAACAATCACATCCGACACATTGGCAGCGCTCTTACGTGGCGAATTTGCCGACCGTGTTAGTTCTTATACAATCATTGATTGCCGATATCCGTATGAGTATGAGGCAGGTCACATCGCAGGAGCAATGAATGTCTACAATATGGATCTCATCCAGCAGGTCATGCTCGATCATCTGGTCAACACCGTTCCGAAAATCCAGCTCGATACCGATAAACGCAACATAATCGTATTCCATTGCGAGTTCTCGTGGGAGCGCGGGCCGAATCTCTCGAGATTTTTACGCAAATTGGATCGCGCGTGTAACAAAGAATACTATCCGGCACTGTACTATCCGGAGATGTATCTCTTGCTAGGAGGTTACGAGAAATTTTACAGTGAACAGAAAGAGTTTTGCTCGCCGCAGGATTACAAACCGATGAAGCATCCCAATCACGAGGAGGAATGTCGATTCTTTCGTAGAAAATGCAAGAGCTGGCAGGCGGAGAAGACCAAAGGAATCAACCAGGCAGTGCGAACAAATCTCGAGCGTTTTGCCTTTTAAACGGATGTTCGTCTTTCTTTATTTGCATTTAATCTAATTTTTAAGGCTCAGTCTATACTCTCGTTCCCGTCGTACTAGTCGTGAATCGTTAGACGTTGAACGTCCTCAGAGACGGTCGGGATATCAAACACGCGTGCGCCATGCGCGTCGCTAAAGTGCAAACGGCGTAAAGAGATTAGTTTATTATTTTTTTAATTTTCGGTTGCTCTTTGCGCTATATAATTTGACTGACACGAGGAATTTTTTACGAGTGTCTTACACATGATGTATATGTAAATGTGTCATTCGATCATATTTAGATTCTAATCGATCTTTTAATACTTAAGTATAGTAATTTAGCAGCTTATTTACGGACGAGATCGATTAGAATTTATATCTAGATTGTACTTCCAATAATTTAGGCTATGGCTGTATATCGTTGCGGCTTTTCATACGCATCCCACCGAGATCGAAATTTGTACATAAAAATTACATTATATCGGGTAGAATTATATACTTTGCGTCATTTTATGCGTAATTAAGGACATTCTGTAATCAAACAATGCAATACATCCACGAGTCGATCCGAGGAATAGCAGGGTAATCAGATGGGCATATGTCGTGAATGCACGTTGCAAATTTATTTTTTCGTATAACACCTCAGGTCTAATTGTATATATAGGACATACGATTGGGGTTTCAACGACTTACACATCGATCTCTGTCTTTCTGTCGGTATTGCTTTACCAAGTTCTCTAAAGCAAACATTTATGGTCGACTTTGAAAATTGCATAAAGTGTTACCAATTCGTTGTTGCAATTTGATGAAAATGTATTATTAATATACACACAAAAGATTAATCCATAAATACTCGCGTGGGATTAACGTGACTTGATTCATGTTTCTTTCGATTGATTTTTTTTTTTAAGAATGAAACAGCTAGTTTTTATGCATACTTCGTTGAAAGAATTTAACTTTTAAGAAGCATAAAAATCTGTTTTTTTTTCTCAAACTTCTTTTTAAGAAATTGGAGAGATAAAGAGAGAAAACTTTTTTACCGCGCAAGTACTTGAGGATTAATCGATAACACAAATTAATTACGTGAAATTTTTCTATTGCGCCAAGTGATGCAAATGCTATTAAATGTGCAAATTTTTTTGTTGTTACATTGTAAAAATTATTTTTACGTTACATAGATAAATATTTACGTCACGCAATGCAAACATGATGAATTTTTTTATTTTTCTCTATTTCTCATCTGTCTGTTAACAAGAACTATACACCTTTTTCACATATTTTTCCTTCTTTTTCTTAATAAGATCCCTGTTTCCAAGCCATTATGAAAGATCATAGTATTACCAGGTAACATATAATATTCATAAAATATTTACAAATATTTTGTGGTTTTGTGGTTAGATTACAAAAATCATAAATTTATTGCACATATGAAATATTTATTATAAATGTAGTAAATGCTATGAAAGTACTTAATAAGACATTAAAATCAAAGTAAAAAATAGTTACTATAAATATTTATTTATATTCATCATAAATATTAATAAATAAAATATTTAGTCTATTTATTTTAATAATATTTTAAATAAAACTTTATATGAAATATGTCTAAAATATTTATATAACATTTAAAAAAATGAATAGTAATAAATATTTATCATAAATATTCTGTGCTGTCTGGGTATGCGATAATTTGCGTATATTCCTTTCGAAGAGCAGAGAACACTTTCTAGAAATCACAAATAATCCCTTCTATATAAAGTTCGTCTTTTCTGACCGAGCCTTAAGCTTTTAAGTGTTTTTAACTACATCTAATTTATATAATCAAAATAATAATATCAATATGGGGTAAAATAACCTTTTAAACAGAAATTCACTAGCATTTAACTTGTAGTTTCACAGATAGACAGAAATCATGTTCTTCATATTTAATGCAGAGAATCCTCAGATATCGAATTCGGATCCTCAGATCGCGAATCAATCAAGGTATATAATCACTCGTGCCACCCATATATTCCCTCATTTCTAACATTTTTCTAAACTAAAAAACAAAATTTCTTAATTTAAATACTGTCATTTTGCCTATGATGTAAAACAGAAAGAAACTTGACAGAGGACATGAAGATATTTTCCTATAACCGCAAACTGTGCTCTCGTGCACTACTGCCTTCTGAAAAAGTGGATGTTTGAATATTCAAAGTTAATTTAGCGAATTTTGTCTTATAATAATAAATTTTCAGCCCGTTTTTACCAAACATAATTACTAGTATGTAAATATATTCCAAAGTCTCTATAATTACTAGCAATTAATATAATTACTAGAGTCTTTGAATACACTTCAAACTTTTCGATCACATATCGTTAAATTAAGATTTAATTTAGCAAAAACGAGCTAGAGGCCCTCCACCACCCCCGCCGATTTTATCGGCGGTCCTCTTTTCTTTGTAAGTATACTTACCCGTAAAAAAACGAGCTATTAATAAATTTAGCCTGTTTTTGCAGGTAAGTATAATTTTAATTTATTTTTTATTTTTATTTTTTTGTATTTTTCGCTAATCATAATATACAATAACTTTCGTTATCTTTTATTGTAATAAATTTATACAATTCAATATTATAGTTATATTTGTTTACAATACAATGTACAATTATAAATGCTGTTTAAATTATAATAAAAATGATAATATAGGATTAGAATAATTAACAAATTTTAGCAATGAGGTATTATACGAAAACGTCGAAAATACATACAATAACATAAATTTTTTTAAACCAATAATTTAATAAACATAACTTATTAATATGACGATAAAAAGTCATTAATATATTTACGATAGCACTTTCATCGCCTTCAACTATCCTAATAAATTGATTATATCAAGATCCTTCCGATCTGTGGTATACGATCTGTGGGGTTAGTATTCAATGCAAAGAAGAACAATCTTCATAGTGGAGAACGAACTAAATGTATTCTAATTCCGAGTCAAATTCACAAAATTCATTTGCAAGGAAAAGTTAAGCATCCGAAATATCAAATATCAGTAATCTTATTACAAGAGAGTGCATCCCGATCTTTCAGACTACTTACGGTAGTAATAATTTGGGTAGCATGTCAATTACAATTACCATTTTTATTGCATCTTTAATATAATATTAAAATTCGCGAGAAAATATGTTCTGCCACACATCATCTCTTATTAAAAATAAACGAATAGAATGATCTCTTTATGGAATAGTGGTTACACGAAGGAATATATTTAATAATAATAAAATACATGTGTTACTGTGATTTTTTTATATGTATGGATACAAAAGTTTCTCGGGTACCAACTGTTCGAGATAAACCGAACCCGATAATAACGAGATTTTAAAGAACTGTACTCTTATACAGAAAAATTTATTATATAAAATTTAACAATATTTATTTTTCCGTATTTTTCAAAAATTTTAATTATTAATATCCCGTTAATATGAGGGTACCCATTCGACTTATCTCGAATTTTTTGTATCTACACATTTTTAATTAAATTCATATAATCACGATTAACATTGTTAAAAGAATATAAAATATTTTAGTAAAAATTATCTAAGCTGAAAAAGATAAAAATTTGTTAAATATAATCTCATAATATCTACATGTGTTTTATCATAGAAAAGTGTATATATACGTAAAAATTAATAATTAATAATATTTTGGAATGGCGGGATGTCCAATACCTAAAAATGATTTAAAAAATAACAGTTAGAAAATTAAATATACACATTCGTAACCATATTTTTGTTAAAGCAATCATTGAAAAATAAATCAATTATTTGTATAAACTTAAACTTATTTACTTAATAATTTGAATTTAAACCAATAATTATTATATATGTATGTTAATCATATAATACTAAATTCCTATTGTTATTAAGACAGCACTGTTACTAACATTATTAGTGGGAAAACATTTAATAAAACAAAAAAAGCGACGAAAATTGTATGCCAAAATATATTACTGAATTTCGCAACTTGATTTCAAAATATATAGTAATTGTCATTGATCTATTGACAAAATTATTACTTCCAGAATTTGCAGACGAGAAACCCGGGATTAATTCCGATCCTGTATAAGATCTCCGAAGCGAGATCAAACTAGACTTCGCGATTTCATGAAAAGCGACGAGGAATTTCTATGATAAAAATAATTTCGACTTTCCATCAATACAAACCACATAATTACTGGCGTCCATCTAATGCGAGAGACAGCGATGAGGCCTTGCATATAATAAATTGATTACTAACATATACTTGTAATTCTGTAATGTTAAAAATGTAAATGTCAAAAAGCAAGCAAGAAGTTAATATTTAATCATTGCCTCAGTCAAAGTTCCAATCTTTATGACTTATTTAATAAATTTGTATACTAATAAATATGAAGAAAAATTGACGATTATTCTAAACATCAATTTTTCAATTATAAATTACTTAAAATTATTAAATGAATTTTTGTTATTTAAAATAAAATCCAAATTTAAAAAGATTTCAAAATTAAATATTTATCAAACTTGTTTAAATCAATAAATTAAAAAAAAATAATTTTTGTTATTATATGTTTCGTCAATTTCGTATAATTTACATCAATCACATAATAATTTGGTTTACTACGATGAGATAAATGCTATCTATATTGAATAGATATTTAATACGAATATATAATATATTGTATATATATATATATATATATATATATATATATATATATATATTCCAGTAAATGTATAATTTATTAATAATCGTTGTGCAAATTCATTGTGCAAATTCGTTGCGCAAATAATCGTTGTACAAAAGTAAGTATATATGATGGCATTTATCTGGACATAGAGAGAGTTTACATAAATTTTATATTACGTATTATATCTAATTAATATCTATTATTATAAGTACATATACATTTATTTACAATATAATTAATTACAATATTAACGCATTACAAAATTTGTACATACATAGAATTTTATAAAGAAAGTTTAATTTCAGGGAAGTAGCTGAAAATTTAATAAAATTTAAAATTAATTAATTTTATTTTCATATTTGATAATTGGAATGGGATGCTGATAGGGGAGATGACTGGGATCAAAAGTAACATGGATAAATTGTAACACTTACATAAAACACGTTATAAACAAAATACAAAAGCATAAGGAAGAGATAGAAGTTCATAATATATTTGTTATTATTGTTGTAATAATATATTTATTACAAACTTCTGTCTCTTCCTTACACTTGCATATTTTGTTTTTTTATATAAGTGTTACAACTTACTCGTGTTACTTTTGACTCCAATCTTCCCTAATTAAATAAAACTTAGAATTAATTAAAAATTTTATTCAGTTTTTAATTCCTCCTTTTCAATTATCCAAGTACGTATATGATGTGTTTATTCCTACCTATCCATTTATTGTCCTACCTACCCGTATTTTCCTATATTATTTGCCTATTCGGTATACCTATCTTCATCCCTATATTCCTACCTATATTGCCTACTTCATAAATGTGCAACAATATAATATATGCGCGAATATAATATGTTAACGGCTTAATCGGATAAAGTAGTTTCTACTTCAATTGTTGTAAAATTCTTTAATACGATTGGTTCTTGCTTCGATTCCTTGGATTTAAATGTATAAACCAATCATGTTGCAAAACTACTTTCTCCGCTGAATGCAGTCAATGTCTAACCGTATCCTATCGCATACTGACAAATTCAACGGGATGAATCGCGATCGTACATTGAAAAAAAAGATTGGTTGCAACAAATTAGATGATAAAATATAGCATAGCATTTTTAATTGGCTATAACAGTCAATTTTTGATTACAATAGCCAATTTTTGGTTGTGTTAGCTTATCCGCAATGTCAGTATAGGATTTCGATAGGTTAACACAGCCAAAAATTAGCTGCTGTAATCAATTAAAAATGTTATGCCATATTTTACCATCTAATTTGCAACAGCAAATTCTTATTTTTAGTGTACTATTAATAAATAAGTAGTAAACAGTAATAATTGAAACAGGCTTTCAATCTTTAAAATACAAAAAAAACTAACAAATAATAAGATTAATGAGAATTAAAGCGAATAATCAAGCGCAATTATGTAGATTTTTTTAATCTACAAAACGCGCTTGATTATCTGCGCTGACTCTCATTAATCCAGTTGTTGCTTTTTTTTTGTGTTTTAAATAAGCAAATTCAAAAAATATAAGAACTCGCAATTTGCGAGTAAGTTACCCTCCCGAATATCCAGTTTACCTTTTAAAAACTTAGATTGGTATACACCAACCTACCTTGTATGCAGATTCTTTTCTTTCTTCTGGCCAGATTGAACTCACCTTTCGTTGTTCCTGGCCAATATTCTGGCTTCATATGCCAGAAATCGGCAACAAGGAGAAATACTCCTTTTTGCTGCCGACTGTATTGCCGACTGTTGCCGGCTATCATCGGCAATAAGCGTAAAATTTTACGCTTTCATACGATGCGCGAAACGCGAACGCGTCGCGAAGGGATCATATTAATGAAATTAAGTAAATATTAATCAACAATTATCAATTAATATACGAATAAATGTCACGCTTATTCTCTATTCGCGTTTATTCAAAATTAATAAATATAAATATAAGTATAATATAAATATAAGTATTCAACTAAAAATATATTTAAATTAAAAAATCTTCACGTTAACAACATTTTGATTTTAAGAGTTTCGAATATTATGAAATTAGATTAAATTTCTTAATATAAACTTTATAATGTAATCAACAAAATTTTAATGTAAAAGTAAATCAGAAAATTATTAAATCGATTACTATCTGACAAAATTCAAGGCCCATATACGTATTTTTAACGATTCGAACGATTCGTTGCTGAATCTCATCTCAAAGCATGCGGAGATGAGAAATTCAGATGAACGATGTAAGATCCGAAAGGGATAATTTTCCCTCACGTCAATAAATATATCCCTATTATATTTTGTATTAGAATCATTTTTTGTATAATTTATTATTTTAAAATTAAATATTTTAAGTTATGCAAAACTTAAACTCTGAACGCGATTTTAAAATAATTATGAGATAAAATTCTTCTATTACTTGGTATAAAATGTATATTTTGGATCTTACATCATTACTACTTTAAACTGGTATAAAATCCAGTTACTACATATGGATAAGTTATAAAAGATCAGGCTAACGTCAGTGCATTTTGAAACAATAATTAATAACAATAAAATGTCTTTTATATAAAAGATCAATAAATTATATGCGTTACATTAGAATTTTCGTCGTTATCAATAACATGTGTACAAATAAGTGTAAAACAATAGAAGGAATTTTTTTAAAAAACAGCACACATTGTACATATATGTAGATACTACTTTTCTGCATCAACTTATATAAAACTTAATCCTGAATGAATATTTGGGAATAGGAAAATTAATAAAATAATATTTGTTTGTTACACTGTAACAAACGCTTTTCCATGTTATAATATTCATAGATAACAATTTCATTCATTCTAATTATATTTATTATTTTATATAAATTTTATACTTTTTATTTTATTTTAATTTTATATTTTTATTTTTTATTTCATATATATTTAAAAAACGAATACTTTTTTTTTTATTTTTATTTCTAAATATGTCAAGATGTATTTCCGAGAAAGAATATTTTATATATAATTATATAAAATTATATAAAATTATATAAAAATATATATAATTTTATATAAATGGACAGTAATCTTATCTGAACTTTTATTAATTTTTATTTTATTATATAAATGAACATATTTTTATATTATAATTGTATATTATAATTGTATATTATAATTGTATATTATAATTGTGATTATATTATAATTGTATATATTTATATATAATTATATATAAAATATTTTTTCTCGAATAATTTAATATTGTATAAAACGACCATTGAAATAACCTTTTTTGAGTTTGAATTACTTATAATTATTATCAAACCGAGCTTGAGTTACTTCATTATCAAAGCGTTCACATTAACATACAAATTTATAAACAATTAATAAACAAAATTTGAGTTAAATTGAATAATCTTCCTGAGTTAAATAGTTTTACTTTATTCTTGTAGTTAAATTAACGAGATATTGTAAAAGTAGCGACATATAGGAATTACACTAAAAGAAATAATTACATTGAAAGAAAAGATTGGCTGCTGTAGCAAATTAAATAGTAAAATTTGGCATAGCATTCTTAATTGGCTGCAGCAGTCAATTTTTGGTTGCATTAGCCAATTGAAATCCTATACTGACATTGCGAATAGGCTAACACAACCAAAAATTGATTGCAGCAATCAAAAATTGACTGTTGTAGCTAATTAAAAATATTATGCCATATTTTACCATCTAATTTGCTGCAGCAGTCAATCTTTTCTTTCAATGTAGAAATAACTCAAACTGGGTGTAACGTGACATTATAAAAACAGTGTATGCACAATATTCAATAATAAGAAGATATCCAGGATTAAGTTTATCCTAATCTATTCTATCTTATCCATTTTAAGACAACGGATGTATGAAATGCTATACATATATTTATATTATTTTTATATTTTTATTAAATTAATGCATTTATAGATATATAGGATATTAATAAAATTATCACACATCCGTTAT
>Ga0157363_1003397_pt1 | contig 14402 bp, 20 predicted proteins | sample AttsexASBM1_FD_111477 | JGI IMG/M metagenome (GOLD analysis project Ga0157363, IMG submission 111477) | Fungus gardens microbial communities from leaf cutter ant in Ribeirão Preto, State of São Paulo, Brazil - Atta sexdens ASBM1 | ecosystem: Host-associated > Fungi > Mycelium > Unclassified ...
AGTTCAATAAGAGATTATCTTCGTCGATTATCAGACTAGCGAATTACAGTGTAACTACTAGTCTTATATACAAATGGAAAGTATAGGAGATGCTTGGGGTTTCAGTAGTAAAACCCCTATTGCTCCGAGCGGAGGTTTCAGTGTTGGGACACTGACAGGAGCAACTCCGTCATGGAAGACTGAGTTGAATAGGAGTATCTCCGCCGTGGAAGACGGAATATCTGGAGGGTTGCAGCACCGCCATAAGACGTGTTGCGAGTAAGGTGGCCGCCGTGGAAGGCGGGCTTGTAGGGTTCGGAGGTAGTATCACCACAGGGATGTAGTTTTTCGGACAGGTGGACTTGTATATGACAGTAAACGTTAGCTGGATAGTTCGATATAGGGAGTAGGTAAAAGGACAAAAGAAAGAGGAAGGGAAACCAGTAGAGGTAGAAGGAGTTGAAGAATGGGAAGTAGAAAAGATACTAAACAAGAAAAAGATGAGGGAAGTAGTAAAATATTTAATACAGTGGAAGGGCTTTACAGTGGAGGGAGATATCTGGGAAAAAAGAGAAAATTTGAAAAATGCAGAAAAATTGATTGAGGAGTTCGAAAGAGGAGGAATAGAAGTAAGATGACAGGAGGGAGAAGAGGAGGAATATAGAAGAATGGAGTTACTGGGGAAGTATACAGCAAAGTTGTTGTACGGGTGGGATAATCGAAAATTTGAGGAGGAATATTTAAATAAATTGGAAAAAAAATTGGAGAAGATGGAAAAATGATAGAAAAGAAGTGGAGAAAGAAGAAAGACAAGTGGAAGATATTATATGGGGGGAAAGTACTGCAGTTTCTCCAGAGGAGAAACCTTAAGAAGGGGGTAATGTCAAAACCATTGATAGTAGACTTCATTTTTTCCTTTTCACTTTATTTTATTTTTATTTTTATTTTTATTTTTATTTTATTTTCCATTTTTAGAACAACTCAGGTTAGGGTTTATCTATCATGCTGTCACATCAGTCACAAGTTGATGGCAAAGTCACAAGACTAATCATGAGACTTGGGAGAAGGAAGTAGAAGGTTTTGGAACAAAGTGACGTCATACAGCATGGACAACACATGTTGGCCTCATGTCATATACATGGTCATCAGGGTAGGGTGCACAGTAGTGAGCATGGACCATGAGTAGTAGTATATAAGGTAAACTACCTTGTACTAGGAACTCTATCGAGTTCTCTTGTGTTATTCAATACAAGAGTTGTTCTATTGCTTAACTCTTTGAGCTTTAGATCATAACACCTTTGCTATCACTGGTATTTGTTGTTACAACATACATACTGCATGTTATATGCTAAGTCTATCTGTTCTGAAAACTGTCCTCTATAATAATAATGTCTTCTTTAATGTTTGATAAAAGACTATCTTTTGTAGTAACCATTCTTCTTGCAATATATTGAACTTGGCATTCTACAATAGAGTTCTCCTATTTGACCCCTTTCAGTATCTTATCACTGAAACTTTCACTTGGAGTTATACTTTGAAACCCCAAACATCTCTTATATATTATATTTGTATATAAGACCAGTAATTACATTGTAATTTGCTAGTCTGATAATTGAATATCTAAGTAAACTCAATCTCCAGTATTCAACAGCAATACATCATATTAATACTCATCTCTTTTAAACTTTGTTCCATTTTCTGAAGTTGCAATCATGTAGCAAATAGATAGCACAGCATATAAGCTAAAGCTGAGGTGGTTTTGGGAAGTTTGCATCACTGACCTCATTATATGGAGTTTTCATACTTTATATATTGTAGCAAATACTAATTGTTATAACTTAAGACTTATAGAGTAAAGTTAGAAGAAAAATCTTGTATTAGAGTTAACATAAGAGAACTCAATGGAGTTTCTAGTACAAGATGATCTATATTATATATGCTAGACTACTGGTCCATGCTATACTACTATTAGTCTACTCTAAAGAGCCATGCATTTTTCTTAAGATCAACATGTATAATACATACTATATAACTTTATTTTTATTCTAGAACCTTCTACAATGTTCACTGTAACAGATGATTGTGTGACATGTGACATCACACTAACCCTAACTGTCAGTTCCAGAATAAGAAATAAATATAAATAGAATCTATTATTTTCAACTCTGATTTTAATCAAAACAATCAATAGTATACTATGAAGCAAGAGTCTCATGGGAATTATAAGAGAACTTGACAAGAAGTTCCCAATGTATTCCTACTCTATATTATAAGTACATAGTTGATACTAGTGATAAATAGTCTTATCCTAATATCTATATGTTAGCCATGTATACACTACAAGGTTAACATACATCTTGATATCATCCTTCTAGCTCCTTATTCTATATTCTAGATCTATAACATTATGTTATGTGATATATTATGTGATGATGGTTATATGCCTTTTATTGTCCAAGAAATAAAAGAAAAAGAAAAGAAAAGAAAAATATAAGGGTTCAAGCATACTATAATACTATATATTTCCAAGATAACTCTGTAGGCTTTTGCCTCCTAGTGTAAGCTACATCTGACAATAGTAGTATTTACTTCTTTGTCTTTCATAGTGGAGTTCTCCTTTGCACTTAACCTTTTACAGTATAGTTCTATAAGAGTAACTAGTAGTGTTTATAGTGTTTACACATACTCTGATACCTCCAGGAGAATCTAAGTATTGATTGATGTAATACTAACAAATATACTGCTTATCTCCAGGAGAACTTAAGAAAACAGAGTGAGGTTAATAAATGCAAAAAATATTCTATATAGCTAAAATCTACATTCTAAACTCTGGAATTAGCTTACTTGAAAAGAAATGATAAAAGCAGTATGATGAGAGATGTTCTTGATAGAAACATCTAGAATGTTAGCCTAGAAGAGAAGGGGGAGTTATCATTGATAATAGGTAAGAGGTTAAGTAGCATTCAAGAGTAGCAGAGTTTAAGAGACAAGCATTGTAAGCTTGATCAGTGGTATTTGGCTTATAGATCTTTTAAGCAATGTTAAAAGTGAAAGAGCCAATTCTCTTACAAGTTTCCTTATTTAATCTCTGTCAGTGTTTTACTACTAAAAGATTACAGATATATAGCTGGACCCTAGGCTTAAGGGGTATACTAGCTAGGCAGAAAAAGCTTAGCCAGTTGTTTGCATGGTAGCCCACTTGTATACATTGGTCATATCACCTTTTGTGGATGTGGTAGATAGTGATATTTGTGTAGAAGGCTTGTGCTGCAGGATCTCTTTGTGACCTGTCCTTGTAGAGCAGCAGCATAGTTTATTAAAAAGTGCTTAGATTAGAGATTCCCTTCTTAGAGATATTAGCCAGTGTTCATTAGGGTAGTAGTCAGTAGGGCAGTAGATAGGTAGTTAGTAGACAGTGTGAGGTTAGATAAGAAGAATACTGGCTAGCACTTATAGAGGAATTTTTTGGAGAAAGACGATACCACTGTCAAATAACAAAAGATAGTGAGAGAATAGATTTGATTTTGGAAGAAGAGATTAGAAACAAGATGGCAGATATTAGTCAGGTGAATATAGAGGAGATGATTAGAGAATATGGTGAAGAAGAGGCAGTTAGATTGATGAATATAATAATGGAAAATAATGTGATGATGTTAAAATTACAAAAACAAATATTGGAGTTTCAAGTGGCAGCAGAGGAAAAGAAAAGAAGACAGGAAGATAGGGAACAAAGGAGAAGAGAGTATGAAGAGAGAAGAGAGGAAGAAGAGCAAAAGAGAAGAAAAGAATTAGAAGAAGAAGAAGAGAAGAAAAGGATAGATGAAGAGTGGAGGAGAGTAGAAGAAATGAGAGTATGAGAGGAGAGAAGAGCAGAGAAGGATTGGAGACAACAAGAAATATGGGAAAGAAGGAGAGAATAGAATAGACTGAGAGCAATGGAAGAGAGAAAATGTTTTGTTTGTGAAAGTTTTGAGCATATCACCTGTCATTGTAGAAATGTGGGAGAAGAGAGACCAGCACAAGTGCTTTTAAATAAATTTGAGGTGTTGAAAGATAGAGTGATGCAGAGAGGAGAAAAAGGTGGAGGAGAAGTAAGAAAAGATAGAAAAGAAATTTTGAAGGAGGAAAGAGCAAAGAGGGAGGTAGAGATGAGACAGACAAAGGTAGAAAGGAAGGAGAAAAAAGAGAAATATTTGAGAGAAGTAACAGTGAAGATTGGGTTAAAGCAGGAAGAAGAAGAAGAGGGAATTGTGGTAGATACATTGTTAGATAGTAGAGTGACAAAATTGGTGATAAGTGAAGAGTTTATCAGAAAGTACAGATTTAGGAGAATGAAGTTAGAGAGGCCAATTTATATGAAGAATGTGGATGGCATGCTCAATTATGTAAGGCCAATTGTAGATACAGTGGAGGTGGAGATATTTTTTAAAGGACATAAGGAGAGGATGTCAATAAATGTGATAGGAGGACAGAAATGGGGAGTCATATTGGGTATGCCTTGGCTAGCACGCTATAACTCAGAGATAGATTGGAGAATGGAAGAAGTACAGATGACAAGATGCCTAGAGGAATGTGGAAAGAAGTGGAGAACAAGAAGACAGATGAAGCCAGGATGGTAAAAACAGAAAGCGAAAGAGAAGAAAGAAGAGTTTAGAAGAACAATGACAGAAGAGGAAGTAATAATAGTAAGAATAGTAGAAGAAAAGGAAGAAGAAAGACATGATGAAGAAGATTTAATAGAGTTGAAAACAGTAGAAGAAATGGTTCCAAGACAGTTCCATAAGTATTTGAAGGTGTTTGAGAAGAAAGAGTCAGAGAGGATGCCAATGAGGAAGGCTTGGGATCATGTCATAGATCTCAGAGAAGGATTTGTACTGAAAAAGAGGAAGATATATCCATTATCAAGGGTAGAGAGAGAGGAAGTATAGGAGTTTGTGAAGGATCAGTTGAGGAAGAGATACATTAGGCCATCAAAATTACCACAGACATTACCAGTGTTCTTTATGCCAAAAAAGGATGGAAAGAAGAGGATGGTGCAAGACTATAGATACCTGAACAGTTGGACAATCAAGAACAATTATCCATTGCTACTGATTTCAAATCTGATAGATAGTATTGGGAAGAAGAGGGTGTTTACAAAGATGGATCTACAGTGGGGGTACAATAATGTGAGAATAAAGGAAGGAGATGAGTAAAAGATAGTGTTCTGAATGCCAGAGGGATTGTTTGAACCCATGGTAATGTTTTTTGGGTTAACTAACTCACCAGTGACATTTCAGACAATGATAAATGACTTGCTTAAAGATTTAGTAGTAGAAGAAAAGGTAGCAGTATTTATTGATGATGTAATGGTAGTAATAGAGACACAGGAAGGACACGATGAGATAGTAGAAGAAGTATTGAGGAGGTTAGAAGAAAACGACTTATTTGTAAAACTAGAAAAATGCGTGTGGAAGGTTAGAGGAGTGGGATTCTTAGGAGTAGTAATTGGTGAAGATGGAGTAAGGATAGAAAAAGAGAAAGTGCAAGGAGTGGTAGAGTAGCCAGTACCAAAGAGTGTAAAGGATGTGTAGAAGTTTTTGGGGTTGGCAAACTATTACAGATGGTTTGTCAAAGATTTTGTGAAGATAGCGAGACCGTTGCATGAGATGATGAGAAAAGAGATAAAGTGGAGTTGGGGAGAGAAACAACAGAAAGCATTTGAGGAGTTGAAGGAGAAATTTATAACAGAGCCAGTTTTGGTGATACTAGACCTAAATAGAGAAATGAGAATAGAGGCAGATGCATCAGATTTTGCTATAGAAGGAGTGTTGTTGATGAAGTGTGAAGATGAGAAGTGGAGGCCAGTCATCTATATTTCAAAATTGTTGAATGAAGCAGAGAAGAATTATAAAATTCACGATAAAGAGATGTTAGCAATCATTTGATGTTTAGAGGTGTGAAGGCATTTCTTAAAAGGAGCCAAGGATTGGTTTGAAATATAGACAGATTATAAAAACTTAGAGTACTTTATGAAGGCTCAGAAGTTAAATCGAAGGCAGGCTAGATGGGCCTTATATTTGTCAAGATTTAATTTTGCTTTAAAAGCATATAGCTAGCAAGAGTATGGAGAGAGCAGACAGTTTGAGTAGGAGAGTAGATTGAGTAGAGGGGGTGGAACGAGATAATAAAAATCAAGTAATATTGAAGGAAGAATGGTTAGAAATTAGAGTGATGGATAAAAAACAGTAGTTAATTGAGGGAGTTGAAGAAGATATAATAAAGAAAATTTAAAAATCAGAAGCAAAAGATGATAAAGTAATAAAAGCAGTAGAAGAAATGAAGAAGGCTGGGATTAAAGTATTGAGAAATGAGGAATGGCAGATAGAGGATGATTTAGTGTTGAAAGAAGTTGAGATTGGAGATTATTCAGCTTCATCACAATATGCCAATAGCAGAACATAGAGGACAATGGAAGACAGTAGAACTGGTTACTAGGAATTACTGGTAGCCAGAGGTAACAAAGAAAGTGAAGCAATATGTGAAAGGATGTAATCAGTGTCAGAAGATGAAAAATAGAGCAGAGATGCCAGCAGGAAAATTAAGACCTAATGAGGTACCAGAGAGACTATGGCAGTATATATTAGTGGATTTTATTATGAAATTACTGGTGTCTAAAGGCTATGATTCAATTTTGGTAGTATGTGATAGGTTTTTGAAAATGTCACACTTTGTGGCAATGACAGAAAAAATAACAGCAGAAGGGTTAGTGAGATTATTTAGGGATAACATGTGGAAATTGCATGGGTTGCTAGATGTTATGACCTTAAGCTACAGCTCAGGTTGCACTTAGGCAAAGATTTGAGAAGAGATAAGAGAAATATGTGATTGGTAAAGACTACAGAGCAGTATCTATGCTATATATACTAGTATCTCATGAGGAAAGTGTCCATTGTACATGAGGTAAACAAGTCATAGTCTACAAGATTATAGCAAGGATATTGCACCTACTACATGAGACGCTAACTGAGACACTTGTGGTGTAGCCAATCATGTTGTCATTACCCTTTGCCCCAGTTCATGCTACATCCAAGAGGCATCATGTCACAAACTTCATTCAGCTTGTATCTTTACAACCAGTAGACCAATTTTCACAAACTAAGTTGTGCTGGAAAGCCCTAAATGAGGGCTATCTGCATATATGTGGGATGTACAAAAGCAACAACAAACAAACAAGATATCAGGTCATCAGTAACTGTAAAATCTCCATTTGCTAATATCTTATGAACAACTAGACAGATTTGCATGATCAAACTTGTGTTGGAAAGTACTCATCAAACCGTTTCTAATATATATGGTATATTATATAGCAATAAGTATTTATAGAGATACAAGCATATCAATGTAGTGACATAATTAGTTACCTTCTAAAATTAGCCTGACAGCTCCCATCAGGTATGAGTTTTGATCATGTGATGGTAACAGCTTGCACATGGACCATCACTATTTTGTATATATACCTCTGTATCTGAGAGCTAGACCTCAGACTTAACAACGTCAATTATTCTTATTGATACTTTCCATCATCTACTATCATCATATCCTTATACTAAATCTCTGAACCACCATTAAGTTCAAGTATCACAACCAGTGAGTATCTTATTTGTGATACATTGATCATAACAATACCCTTGTTTTAGTATTCATGTTCTCATGAATTAGACCAAGACCTCCAATTCTCCTACCACATATGTAGCTACTGTTTTCTTGCTTGGGCTGATAATGACTTGTCCTCTGTTATTGATGGCTATGAAGTACAGTTTGTATGGTGGTCCTCCTTGAAACATGACGATTGGGTAACTGTTCCTTGCTATTTTTATATTGTGCTTTTGGTTCACTAGAGCTGTTGTTATTTCTTTCCAAAACTTGGGGTCTTTTTCTCCTCTGGATTTGAGGGATTGATAGTGTGGCAGTAATCTGAATACTCTTGTTTGTGTTGGACTTTGAATGAACTTTATGTACTTGAGTAGATTCTCGACTTCATCCAATATGAAGCTTATCATTAATGATGATGTTGATGATGATACCTTGTAGGGTCTAACCAGTATGATTTCTTTGTCTCCAATCTTTCCTTCCTCTTTCTTTCTTTCCTCTTCTTTAAATATATCTTGTATCTCTCAAATATTATTGTCCATATATTTATTGCCTCTTCCTTTGTATGCGTCCAATTTGTCTGCTAGCATCCTTTAAATTTGAAATACTTGGTTCTCCATGTCACTTTAAATTAGATATCTTAAGTCTTTAGATACCCCCATGATATTCATTACATTTGTGACCCAATTGTTAATGCTGGCCATCAGAATTGTATCCTCCATCTCTGTGATCATTGTATTTGCTTCCGCTGCAATCTTCATCATGTTCTTCACTTGTCTCTGCACATCTATCATCACTTCTAGTTCCTTTAACGTCTTGTGATACATCCTCGTCCAATTGTTCCTCTCTTTCTTTATAACTTGAGCTAGGTCCATGTTGTTTAATTGTCTGGAGATGTAAGGGTTTGGAGAGTCTGGTGTAGTAGCATAGTTGTTGTTGGAAATTTGAGAAGACATTTGCTTTGATAGTTTGAGTGAATGTTTTGAACTGTTGAAATGGGATTTTATCCTCTCTCTTTATAGGTTTTGACTCAAATACCTTGTCTAATAGTCTTCAATTGCCTTTTTTGCATGAGGCAACCCCATTTCTGCTATCCATTGATCATGTTCATCTCTGTAACCCTTCCAATGCACAAGGTATTATGTCTCCCTTTCTTGTTTTCTGTGCTTTCTGACTTCTTCTACTTCATATTCCTCTTCTTCATTAATAATTGTTAGTGGAGGTGCTGGATCTTTGTGCTGTCTCTTGAATTTTGGCTTCACACATTATGTCAGCAGGTCTTCATTGAATATGTTATGAATTGCCTATCCTTCTGGAAGTTTCAGTTGAAACATCCCCGAACCAATGTCTTTTGAGATTCTAAAAGGTCCACATCTTTTATTGTCCAACTTCTTTGAGGGTTGATTTGATTGGATATTCTTGTTTTTGAGCCACATGTTGTCTCTAATCTTTAGTCCTTGAGAATTCCATCTTTTCCTATTGAATTGCTTCTTCATGTTCTTCTGAGCTTCCTCTATTGTCTTTGTCGCCTGTTCTCAATTCTTCTGTATTCCTATAAGGAATTCTTCTGCTCTTGGAATCTCCATTTGTACCATGAGGTCACCTTTCCATGGATGTCTTCCAAAGTTTAGTTCAAATGGTGTCCTTCCTGTTGCCACATGTTTTTTGTTGTTGTACTGGAACTCTGCTGCAGCTAAACAATCCATCTAATTATCTTGTTGGTAGTTTACATAGTGTCATAAGAACGTTCCTATCTCTTGGTTGATCCTTTCTGTCTGACCATCTGTTTGAGGATGGTAAGCCATTGATAGTTGCCTTTTTGTTCCTAGTGCCTTTGTAAATTTCTCCATAAACTTTGAAGCGAATTGTAGTTCTCAATTACTGAGAATCTTCCTGAGTATTCCATGTAATTTCCAGATGTTGTCCCTGTATATTTTCACAATTTCTTCTGATGATATACTTGTCATTGTTACCTTTAAGCGAATCATCTTTGTGAATCGATCCACAATAACCACTATTGCGTCCATTCCATTTGATCTAGGTAACGGTCTAATAATGTCAATACTAATCTCCTGCCATGGTCTTTGAGTGATTTCTAGTGGGTGTAGCTCTCCTGCCTTCTTTTGATGCTGAACTTTATTTTGTTGGCACTTGAAACATTCTTGCACATATTTCTTAATGTCTTCTTTTAATCCTGGCTGCCAGTAGTTTTGTTTGATCAATTCTAGTATTCTTTGTTGTCTTGGATGTCCTATATCTACTAAGTCGTGATTTTCCTTCAGAATCTTCTCTCTAGTCTTCTTGTTGTTTGAAATGTATACTCTTCCTTCTATGTATACAATTCCGTCTTCTTCCCATGTTACTTCATCTTCCTTTTTCAATGCTTGGACTATCTCTTGTTTTCTGGTGTTGTTTCTTTTGATCTCCTTGATTATGTCCAACTTGTCTGTTGTCATCTTTCTTCCTAACATCATAATTTCTGCTGTTGTTCTCCTTGTCCATAATTGTTCTTTTAGTAATTGGACATCTTTATTGTTTTCTTTCATATTCACTTGGTTCTTTCTTGATAGAATGTCTGCCTTTGTGTTTGTCTTTCCTGGTATATATTTCAACATGAAGTTGTAATCTTGTAACATTAAGTACCATCGAGCTTGTTGTCTGTTTAGCTTGTGAGATTCTCAGTAATACTTTAAGTTTTCGTGATCTGTCCAAACTTCAAAAGGCTCCATAGTGTCCAACAGGTATTGTCTCTACTTGGTTAAGGCTTCTACTATTGCTAGTAGCTTCTTGTCATAGATTTCATAGTTTTTTTCTGCTGGTTGCATTGTCCTGGATAGAAACGCTATTGGTTTCCATTTCCCTTCTTGTTCTTGGGATAGTACTCCCCTTATAGTATATCCTAAAGTGTCTGTTTCCACTTGAAATTTTCCTTCTCTCTTTGGTAGAGAAAGAACTGGTTGACTTGTTATCTTGTTCTTGAGTTCCTCAAATGCCTTTTGGTATTCTTCATTCCATTTCCATTCCTTCTTGCCTTTCAATTCATTTCATAGTCTTGCTGTATGGCTGAAGTTTTAAATAAAATGTTGGTAGAAGTTTGCAAATCTAAGGAAACTCTTCACATTCTTGACTTTCATTGGCATCTTCCATTCTTTTACTGCCTTGATCTTCTCCTGCTCTATCTTGACTTGTTCTTTTTCCACTATAACTCCTAGAATGGGGATTTCTTCCATATTGAAGTCATATTTTGATTATTTAAAACACAGATTGTGTTTCTCTGCTATTTTCAAGAATCTGATTGTTTATTCCTCCAATTCTTCCATGGTTTTCGCCAGTATGACAAAGTTGTCCATATAGTTTGCCAGCATTCCTTCATGGAGTAACTCTCAGAAGATACTGTTTATCATTCTTTGGAATGTTCCTAGTGAATTGCATAATCCGAAGTATATAACTTGTAGTTTGAATAGCCCTTTGTTTGTCAGGAATGTGGCCTTCCATTTGTCTCCCTCCTTGATCCATATGTTATTGTATCCCCAGATGAGATCCAGCTTGTTGAAGTATCTCACTTCTTTGAGTTTATCTATCATCTCTCTGATCAGAGGTAATAGCATTTTGTCTTTTATTATGACCTGGTTGAGCTTTCTGTAATCCTAGACCAATCGTAATGAACTGTCTTTCTTTGGAATGTAGAAACAGGGTGCTGCGTATCATGATTTCAATTCCACTATTAGTCCCATCTTGAGTTGTTTGTCCAACCATTGATTTAAGGCTTCTTCTTCTTTTAGTATCATCACATAGGCTTTTGCATTTAGTTCATTTGGGGCTTTTTCTGTAAGATTGATTTCGTGGTTCTATTCACATCTTTCTGGTAATTTTTCAAACTTTTTCTTGTTGAATAGATGCATGAATGGTTGAATGTACTCTGGTAAATCTTCTGGATTTATTCTGTCTAGTTCTTTGCTGATTTCTCCATTGTCCTGTTCCATAGTTTCTGTGGTCTTTGTCCTCCTGGTTTTGAACCTAATATCCTCGTGCTTCATGGTACAGCTTCCTAAACATCTTGTAAACCTAATAGTGCCATTCTTCCAGTTGACTTCTGGGTTGTGTTTGACTAGCCAGTCATGACCCAAAAATATGTCTGTTCCATCTAAGTCTATTACAGCTGCTTCTAACTGTTCCTTGTGGCTGTTGATTTCAATTTTTAGAGGCACTACCCTAGTCACCTCTCTGTTCTTGGTTCTATCCATGTTAAAAACTTCAAATGAGAAGTTTATTGGCTTCATTTGTATTCTCTTGTCTTTGACCAACTGTTTGTCAATCCCTGTATATATACATCTAGAGTCCACCAGTGTCTTGACTTTTAGTTTCTTTCCATTCTTGGTCTTTATGTCTGCTTGCATGTTTAATTTCCTCTTTCCTTCGCTGTTTCAGCGATTTGGAATAATATATTTATTCTGGAAATTTACATGGAAGATCTCTTGTACCATACCTACTCAAGATCGTCACCAAAACCCTGTTCTCTCTTCTCGTCTTCTTTATCTGATTCTTTCTGGACTTGTTGTTTCTTCATCGACTGTGTTCTTCTATAGTTCTTGACTATATGCTCTTCTTTGTTACATTTGAAATACTTCCTGGTATCACATTCTTTCTTCTTCGATTGGCATTCTTTTGCTATGTGTCTGTACTTGTTGCAATTGAAGCACTTAGGCTTCTCATCTTTGAAGTTGTCATTGGACTTTCTAATGTCCATGGGCTGACCTCACTCTCTATAAGTCATTCCTGTTCCTGTCTTGTAATTGTGGCATCCTTCTGTGGATTCGTATCCTTGTCCCACTAATGTTATGGCTACTTTCCACTCTTTAAGTGTTTCTGGTGTTACAATGGGCAGATAATTCAAAATCGTCTTGATGATATTATGTTGTACATTTTTCTTCAACAGGAGGATGGTGTGTAAGTCATCTGTGTTTACCTTCATGGCCAATGCTTCAAACTCTATCATAGAGTCCATTGTGTTCTTCTTTTCTTGCTTGAATATTTCAATCTTCCATTTGGCATCTGCTACCTTTGTCTTGTTGCTGAATATTGTCTTAATTTCCTTGACAAAATCTTTCCAATCCTGGGTTCCAAGTTCTTTGTCTAGCTCATTGAGCTTTCTCTGTGTGTATATGCCCACTACACCTTCTCTGAGACAAGCTAGGATTGCTATGATTCTATCATCTGTCTCTGTGACTCTGTTGCTCTTGAGAAATAACCTGATATCCCTCTACCAGTCTTCAAATTTTGTTCAGTCACCGTTAAACCACCCTGGGTCTAGTACCATGCTTTTAAGCATTGTTGCCTGTACATTCTCATTTGCTGGTACTGGTGTTCCTGACATCTTTGTATCTATTTGTTCATTGTAATGTAAGGCTTTGTCTATGATCTGCAAGGATCCTAATCATTCTGATAGTGTCTCTATCTTATTTGTTCTTCTAGAACGTATCTTGGCTTCTCTTCATAGCTTTTGCTATACATGTTTCATTTTCTGACAAGTAACTCTGTCTAGTTTTATCTATGGCTGTTATCCACTAACAACTCTCTTGCAAGGTAAGCTTGTTGATACTTTACCAAATATTACGACCTTAAGCTACAGCTCAGGTTGCACTTAGGCAAAGACTTGAGAAGAGATAAGGAAAATGTGTAATTGGTAAAGCATAAAGACTACAAAACAGTATCTATACTATATATACTAGTATCTCATGAGGAAAGTATCCATTGTACATGAGGTAAACAAGTCCACAAGATTATAGCAAGGATATTGCACCTACTACATGAGGTGCTGACTGAGATACTTGTGGTGCAGCCGATCATATTGTCATTACCCTTTGCCCCAGTCCATGCTACATCCAGGAGGTATTAATCGTAATACCAGAGAGTATTATATTAGATAGAGGGCCTCAGTTTGTGGCAGGGTTGACAAGAGAGCTGAATAAAATGTTGGGGATAGAAACAATGTTGTCTATGGCTTATCACCCACAGACAGATGGACAGATGGAGAGAACAAATCAGGAGCTGGAACAGTACTTAAGAATGTTAAGAACATTGATGATGGACTTCAATTTTTATTTTTCTTGTGCATCTTATTTACTTTTCTTTTTCATTTCTCATCTATTTTCTATTTTTAGAACTAGGGTTAGGGTTTAGTGACAAAGATCATACTGTCACATGACAGGTCATATCATATGACATGGTCACAAGTCACATGATGCATGGAAGGATGTAGAAGGTTCTGGAAAGATGATGTCATACAATGTGTTGAACACATATTGGCCTTATGGTATATACATGGCTGTTTAGGGTAGGTTAGAAATAGCTAGCACAGACCATAGGTCCTAGGTATATAAGGTAGACTATCTTGTACAGAGCTCTCTATCGAGTTCTCTTGTGTTAACCCCAATACAAGGTTCTTTCTATTGACCAACTCTAAGGTCTTTAGTTTGTAACAAAGGATGTACATCGATCATAGGCAAAACAATTAGTCAGAATGGTTAGCAACTGCAGAGTTTGTCTTTAATAACAAAGTACATATAGCAATGAAGTCATCACCATTCAAGGTCAATTATGGGAGAGAACCAAGGATTGTTATGATCTTAAATCCTTAGAGTTGGATAAAAGAACAAAACTCTTATATTAGAGTAAAATACAAGAGAACTCAATAAAGAGCTCTATACAAAGTAGACTACCTTATATACCTATTCAGATGGTCTGTGCTAACTACTGTGCACCCTACCCTAAATGACCATGTGTTAGGCATG
>Ga0157363_1003398_pt1 | contig 14396 bp, 5 predicted proteins | sample AttsexASBM1_FD_111477 | JGI IMG/M metagenome (GOLD analysis project Ga0157363, IMG submission 111477) | Fungus gardens microbial communities from leaf cutter ant in Ribeirão Preto, State of São Paulo, Brazil - Atta sexdens ASBM1 | ecosystem: Host-associated > Fungi > Mycelium > Unclassified ...
CACGCACGCACGCACGCACGCACGCACGCACGCACGCACGCACGCACGCGCGCGCGCGCGCGCGCGCGCGGCACACACACACACACACACACACACACACACACATAAAAAAAATATATATATATATATATATATATATATAGAGAGAGAGAGAGAGAGAGAGAGAGAGAGTATTTCTTAAATCGATTTATTTAATTCTGTCTAGAATTTAGAAATGAAAAATACATAAAAAAGTACAAATAAATTTATTAAAACAAGTCAAATAACAGTAACAATTCTTTTTTTTATTTGAAGTAACTCTCAATTTAATAATGACTATCTTAAAATCCTGCAACGAATGCAAATTTATCTAAATATCATCAAACAACATTCGCTTCGACTGAAAATAGAATTCTCTCTCTTATTTGATTTATTCTTATCAGCTTAATTTCATTTATAATTATTAGGTTGTCCGGAAAGTTCGTGCCGATATTAAAGGAAAATTGAAACGCAGAAAATTTAAATTTTAGTATACATTTATTAAATTACATAGGTTAATCGGCATGAACTTTCCGGACAACCCAATATAATGATAAAGTTATCAATAAATTTTTTCTATTATAATCTAAAAATTGTTTATTTGATAAACAACTATATTAAAGTAAAAAAAATATCGTATACAATCCATTAAAATTCTTTCAGTTCGTTAAAAAAATTCATTCTCATACTGTTTGAAATTTTTTTGAAAGTTTTTATTGAAATTAATTAGCAAATCAGTTGATTATTTTAATTAAAATGACCTATAGAATAAATATCATGGATTATCGTAGTTCATAACATGAAATGTTATCAAACTCTGTTTTGAAACTTGATCCGTCACTGCTTTTAATAGTGAATACTTTTATTAGGTGAGAATTCCAAAAACAGTTGGTCGCACATGTGCCAGGTTGACTCATAATCACGCGCAGTGCCAGGTCTCGCCTACCTTCGAAAGTGCCTCTTAATAATCTCAAGAGGTCGGCGCAAAGTGGCCTACACTCTCGCGGAGGCGCCATGTATGATTTTTCGATTGCATTAGCGGTCGGTAGGTCCAATCACACGTTAAGTGCATGGAATTTAAAAGAGCTTGGCGATACATGTCATTTTCTTCATCACTGCGACTTCAAGATTTCGCCGGTTGTATTCTTTACGACCTGCGTTAATCGTTGAAACGTTTCAGACCATCTTTGCCACTTGCTTACAAAATGTCAACTCTCAAACGTGCTTTCAATAACGATTAAAAGGAGCGGATAATCCATCTACGTCGTCATTTTAATAGAACCTCAAGAAATAGAAAGTGAAAGTGAAAGTCCTTAGTGAATTAAGGGATGGCGAAAAATTATGGAATCTCATTCCTCGTTAATTTCAGTCAATCCTTATTTGCATTCGTCTTCAAACTTTAGAATGATAACCTTTGAAATATGAAAAAAATAGACGTAATGTTAAAATTTAGTGTTACTGTTTAAACATTTTAAAGAATGCAATATATAAAATATATAATATCTTGTTTCTTGAATATTCATATCGACTTTCGTATATAGGTACATTAGAGATGCCGTAGAGTTCCGTTTGTAACTCGTCTTGCCCTCATATGTCTAAAAAGTCGCATAACTTCGCTACAACTGATATTACCTTGCAGTTTGCACGAACATATCCCGTCACGCTTGTCATGTACGCTAAAGGATCGCTTCCTGGATCTCCTTAGATTTCTCCCGCCTATGAAATTCGCAGAGGCTGGCATTTGCGCAGGTGCGTCGCTTTGTCGGCGAGAAACGACGACACGTTTTCCCCCGATGATATTATTCCGCCGACAAAAGCAGAATATTGCATCGCTGATGCTATTATTGCTTCCATTAGTCGTTAATATATGCAAAATATCCTTATTATGATCGGCAGGGCTTATATGCGCGCGTGAGCTGTGATAAAATGTTAGGCATTATATGGATCTGCGAACGCGATTTCAGGTCCGGTTCTATTCGGAAATTGACTTGTTAGCTGTCAATTCTACGAAAAAGTTTTGATAAAGTATCTAAAAATTTAGATACAGATTACGAGATAATAATTTTGTTTGAAACATCAAAATAATTAAGTAGTACGTTAATGACACTGCTACAAAAAGTTTTAACATCTAGTGGTCGATTTAAGCGACTTACATAATTATTTTGACGTCAAAGAAAATTATTTTCAAATTTGTATCTAGCTAAATTCTTAAATACTTGAAAAAAATTCGTTCATTCCGTATATCTCTACTTAATTCTTTTAAATACTTGAGAAAAATGATTCGTTCTATATATAATGTTTCTATTGAATTTTGCAAACTGTGTAAAAATAAGAGAAAAAAAACGAGATAAATTATGAATCAAAATGGCAATTTTCAAGCTCACTTTATCGTCTATAATTTTACATTTTAATTTATAATTATTTTGCATTATTTGTAAGTCTCATTTTATGTTTGACAGTATTTGCTCAGAGATGAAATTTATATAAAGTTTAAGAGAATATAAATAGAAAGTAGAAAAATAATTTTTATGCTACTTCGAATATCGAAATTAACGTGAGATATAAAATGAGAGGTACATTCAAGAATGAGCTTCTGTCGAGCTTCTTGATTAGAGACCACGATTAAAAGGCATGCCGATTTGATGATTGAGCCGGTTGTGAAGACAACGATCGTATATATGGGCTTATGTTAGCGATACGAATCAGCAGTCGAAGCTCCACGGTGTTGATATCGTCAGGCGCGTCAGCCCCGATCGAGTTAAGGCTCGTCTCCCCTTAATTATTTTGTGCTGCTCGCTTATCTCGTCGCGGGGGCAATTTAACGGGTTCCACGCTCGTATTATCCGTATCTCTCGCATGTTTTTGGAGTGTGCACTGCCGCCGCCGCGGCCGCCGATTTAAATCCCTTTCGACGACTCGATCGCGCTCGAGCACGAACGAGCCCATAATCTGCGGGTATATTTCACGGACGGCATGTACGCGAGCGGGTTGCTCAAGTGGGATTATCCCCTTTCATGGCCCGACAAGACGAGATTTTAATTAAGCCATGACACTTGGCGCTAACACGCCGTCGTAATAATTTGTTCTTATCCGCACGTTACGGGTGGTGCGAGAATCGGTAATTTGTTCTCGCAATAAAAAAATGGACGTTTAGAAAAGTCCATGTTTTTTTGAAGCTAATTTCGGTAGATTTCGTGGCCGGATATCACATCTGGTTATTAATCGGATTGCTCTTCCTCTGAAAAATCGAATAAAAGCGTAAAAATTGTTAATGTATTTGAAAATCGTTTTCTTCTTGTGCGCCTGAAATATTTTTAGCTACGTTGCTGTCCTCCTACGTTGCTTCGTAGAAACAAATGTCTTCCTTTCTCCGTTCGTGCCATTAGTGGTACATTGTTACGATGCTGCACAATGCAACCGCATCCTTTCGCAATCGAATCCCATTATTTTGACATCCTCGCTTCTACTCTTGTATCGCCATCTTGAATCACGAATCATGCCGATTGCACTCACATACATATATGTGTATATAAAAAATATAAAAAATATAATCGATATGTTATGTTTTTAAGTAATTTGGTAAAACGTATAATGTGCAATATTATTAAGAATAACAACTTATTCTTTTACGCGGAACTAAAATTTAATCACAAAACGGTTTCTCAATTTGGAAGTCAATTTCTATTAGCGAGAACTGTTGTTAGTTCCATCTAATGATAGAAATAACATTATATATTATAAAATTAATTTTTTTATGTTTATTTTAATAAATAATTATATTTTTACTTAAAATTAATTTTCTTATACTTAAAAGTTAAAATAAATTTACAATCCAAATAATACGTCAATTTCCAATAGTATTATATTACATTTTTATTTAAATTATATTAATAGCAGATTATTTCATAGAAAAATATTTTTACTTGAGAAATAATGTGCATGCACAAGAAATAATTTTGTCAAGCTATGATAAGGATTGTTTAAGAAAAGTAAATTTGATTTTTTATAAAATAAATTTTTATAAATTTATACATTTATTTTTACTAATTTTTATAAATTTATTTTACCAAGAATTTTTAATCAAGGATTAAATTTTCTTTTCTTAAGCAGTTTTTATTATAGCTCGACAATGAAGACAGTTACCTTAAACTTCGGAAACCATGTACGATAATGTATATCATTAACCCTCATGATGCTCGAGTATCTCCTCGCGAATTTTATCGCGAACATCGTATGCTGATTGTACCGCGTGCGCGTACACGCGTGTACAACACGCATGTAAATTTCGCCCACACGCCATTCAACGCAGGGGAGACGCGTTTCTCTTCATGAACTTCCATCCTCGTTTCGCTTTGGAATCTTGCGATCATCGCGGTAGGTAATTAGAAGCGTGCGCGACGGTGATTTAGCATAATGAGAAATGTAATAATTACACTCGAAGGGACAAGTTCCTTCACGGTACTACCGGCGATTAACATAAATCTGCGAAACTTATAAGAATCAATTACGGAAGGCGCTCGAGAAACTACGCAGGGTGCGATCAAATGCGCCGAAGCGTTTGAGATTGTTGTCTCTATGATCGACGAAGAAATGTAAATCTTGATAATAATTTTTCCATCCACGGTATGAAAGCAAAATAAATCGAAATATTCTACATACAGGAAACATACAAGGAAATTTAAATTTTTATAAAGTGGCTTTTATATCCTGAATTTAAATTATTATTATTTCAGATTTCATTATATTAAATTAAATTAAATTATATGATATTATTTTAAATTATATGTCATTAAATTAAATATATTACGGTTTAAAGATATATTAAATTAACTTTAGGTTTATTATGTAATACAATTTTAACACATCATCATTATTGACGTTTTCATGATGGAAGCATGAACTTTATTTGAATCTTGACATCGATCGTAATGAAGTCATTTCGATTGTTACTTATTAAAACATTATGAAATAAGTTTGTCGATTATATTAAAACTTTCATGAAGAATCTCAGCCTGACGGCTGTATGACACTTCTTCGGGGCATACTGTTTAAGTATTCGCGAAACTTTGACGATAGATCAATCTGACGGATGACGTCGATGAAAGAGCGCGTTATAAGAAACCTTGAAGTCACGGGAAGTCTTAACTTCTCGGGCTCGTCATTTCACGATAAACTCGACTCATCTCATTTCCCTTTTTTCCGTCGTTTTTTCTGAGAGTTTCTCTTCGGCTTCTTCGATCACCTGCTCTCGCTGCATAGGGGTGAATATAAATGAAAACTAACACAACTCGAATTTTCTATAAAAAAATTTCTCTTAAGCTATAAAGTTTAAATAATTTTATTCGATTTAATAGGATAATTTTGAGAAATTTTGGTTTTACGCATTTGCCTTTATTTCAATTTTGGTGCACGGTAGAATTTAATAATTGCACATTAGTTAAGTATTTAAATGCATTAGAATAATAAAAAAGATGGCAAAGACAGTAATAATGTATCTATTATTATATTATCTAAATAAGATAGTAGAATAATGTGTAAAAAAAAATGCTATTTTTCTACAGTTAATAAATATGGATCAATAATTTTATTGCCAATATTTGTTATATGTATTGAACACAAATGCTGCATACAGGGATGAATCTAAAACTACATAATTCGAATTTTCTATAAAAAAAATTTCATTTTATATACATTTTAAATGTAATTTTAATTATTCTGACTTGATTTCGAGGAAATTTTGATTTTCAGGCGTACTTCAGTTTTGATGCATAGCAGATAATTACACATAAATTATTGCACTGAGAAAAATGATCTGATTAGATTAAATAATAATTCTGATGGAAAATAGACAAATCAGAATTTTTTGGTTATGTCTATTAGAATTCTAGTTAAAAATAATTAGAATTCTGATTAATATAATTTGATAAAAATAAGAATAGTAGATTTTACTAGAAATATTATATCAACCAGAATTCCGATTATCTTACTAGAATTCTAATAAATTTAACCAGAAATTTTCAGATTCGTCTATTTTTAATTAGAAATTTTTTTCAATGAATAGAACATTTGGATAACAAAATAACAGAAAAGTGTCAATAATATATCATTATACCTAAATAAGGAAATAAGATAATGTGTAAAATGGGACATTGAAAAAAAAATTGGTTTGATTGAAAATGAACAAATCAGAAATTTCTAATTATCAATCTGAATTATCTTTTATCGGTTATCTTAACTAGAATTTTAATAGATTTATTTAACCAGAAAATTTTCTGGTTAAAATTTTAATTGATATAATCGGAATTCTGATTGATATAATTAGAATTTTCTGGTATGTCCATTTTTTCAGTGCATTTTTCTATAATTAACAAGACAATACGTATAGGATGCTAATATATGTGTCAACGAATAAAAGCCTTACAAGATGTTTTCGTCAACACCCTCTCGCTAAGAACTCCGACGAAAAGTATCAACTTCAGGTTCAAGAGATCGCCATCTTTTCGTGGCTCGCTGCAGGCGCCAGGGAGCGATGAGGCACTTTATCACGGGAGTAGATTTGCACATCGGGGGTACCGTCGTGCGCGTGCACATACATCGTGCTTTCAGGCCGTGCTGGCCGTAACTGGCTATATACGGCGGCCCATAAAACGCGCCAAGTAATAATCGGTGGAATCTTTAGAACCGCGGTGCCTTATTGGCCACGCGTGTGCCGCGTTCTCTATGCCCGTAGATGGTTCACCGGCCGCGTTTATTGCATTCGGCGAGAATTTCTTTCCTTCTTTTTTTTTGCTGCGCAAAAATTTCGATAACGATCGGCATCGGTTTTTCCGCTCTGAAAAACCGCTGATTCTCGACATCGTTAGAAAGAAACGTTAGACACGACGAACGGTTTATGTTAGGTACGACGAGGCATTACCTAATCTCAAATTGACTGCGCGCTCGTAGGATTTAATGGCGGATGTTTAAGTATCTCCGCTCAAATAGACAATTGTAACTGTAATTAATACGCTGTTAATTTTACAACGTCCGCGTACAAAGTAGGTTGAACTTAAATTTAAAGTAATTATTTCTGTGCGTTCAATCCGTAAATTTTAGATATATAGGTACTTAGCACAATTAAATTATGGAGGAAATGTCTTGATTTGTCCGTACGATTTTCATCAGTCGCTAGTCGGAAATTGTTGCGCTGTTGAAGAGGAACGCAGGATCGATGCGTGACGATAAAAGGAGGAGAACGAGATGCTGCAGGGCGAGACGGAAAGTCTGCCGATTACACGGCGCGGTCTCGCAAATCACGACGTTGTATGCATTGAAATGAGGAGCAGCCCGGTTCGGCCCAGCTCGACTGGGCTACCATAACTCCGATTAGTTAAGTCGCGACTTCATAATGCAACGTAATGCATGCGCCGCGCACGACGTATACCTACGTTGTGTTCTGCATATTTTACGAGGCCGCTCTGCGCGTGTAATTCGAGGTAGAGATCCCGGCGCGGATACGCGCGAACGATAATTATTTGTAACTCGAAATGGCGAGCGTTTAATTGTTTATTAAACACTCGGCTGATTGTCCGACGCCGCACTTCGATTTCCCGGCGAGTTATTTAAGTGCCATTACTGCGCGACCGTTTATTATTGATCGGTCATTTGGACATATGCGTTTTCTTTGATACGCATCAGAAGAAGCGCGATGGCCATGCTTGACCATTGCGATCTTTATTTTGCATCATATGATATAAGTGATGTATAAGTATTAAGGTAAACGTCTGGACACAAAATTTATTATTATTAATTCTCTCTCTCTCTCTCTCTCTCTCTCTCTCTCTGTCTCTCAAATATTTTTTTGGAACACTAAATTGGAATACTAAATTTTTGGGAATGAAATTTCATTTCACTCCTTCAAGAAGTGGATTTCCTAAAAAGTCAACTTTAATATCTTGCTTCACGAGACAGAGCGACGCTTTTTTTCACTATATTCGTTCGTTTTCAAAAACACGTCAAATGAACCTAATTTCGTCGAGATTGGATGTAGGGAGGGCTAAACTTCACATTTATTTTCAATTTCTTCTTTAGCAGAGAAAAATTATTGACTCTTCGCAGAGATTGAAAATTGTCTCTCGCTTGGAGTGATTTTTCACTCTTGAAAAGTGATTCTGAAAATTTCACTTCTATCGGACTAGCACAACTTATCATCTTTTGGAAGTGAAATTTTACTCCCAAAAATTTAGAATGAATATTATAATGTAATTGTATTTAAAGAACACAATTAAATTATAATATTATATTTAAAGAAATATTTGAAATTAATAATAATATAAACAAATATAAAATTTTGTGTAAAGGTTCGGACGTAGATAGAAGATACATGTCCAGTCACTGAGACATTTACCTTATCTGTGTCCTATAATACAATATAAAAGAAAAGATAAAAAGGTAAAAAGATAAAAGATAAAAAAAGAAACTTAAATCGAACATAAATATCCGTATCTTTAATTAATGTATAAATAAAGTTTAAACGTAACCGCCTATGGAGATAATTATAGGGACATTGAGAAGATGTGTAACTCCAGAGCAAAAATGTATAATTTTCGGGAAAAAGAGATGAAAGACGACCGAGATTATCAGTCACTTATTCATGCAAATTGCATTGCGACGTATAGGCGTGCGGTTATTTGTATTTTGACAAGACGATGATTGGCCGCGCGCGGCGACGATAGGTAGCTAATTTCGCAAAACGGTCAGCAGATGAGAGAGAGGGAGGATACGATTTTTAAGGGTTCTTATAACCTCTCGTGCGGTCTTCTCATCTTCCATCTTATCTGTGATGTGTAAGCGCGCGCATCGCCATTCTTAATGTCCTGTAATTGGTTTCTGTTTGTGGTCTGTGGCGAAATATTTCATAAAGCATTAAAAGGGGGAAGTTGAAGTGATTCGTTTGTTACCGCAACAATCGTCAGGAACGAATCGACCAGAAATTGTAAATAATTTTGTACTCGATCTTAACGTACGTATCTTTGTAGTCTTCTTTCGCTACCGCAATTACTCCACTCACCGTAAAACCACTCGGCTCGTGCGAGATTTTACACTGAGGAAAAAGTTTTAAGTATTTGTATCTATAATTATTATATGTAATATAGTTATTGCTGCTATAATATTAGTAATAATTATATATGCGTACTTTTTTAAATAAATATATACATATAGTTAGCACAAAAAATGTTACAAGTTATAATTAATATTACCAAAAAAATAGTTGTAATTACTACAGTTTAATTATAACTTATAATCATTTTTAAGACAATTGCATAAAATATAATTGTTTAAAAATAACTCTAAATTATAGTAAATGCAACCATTTTTATGATAATAATAACTATAATTTAATAACTGTAATAATAACTGTTATTTATTGATAGAACTACACTCTGGTAGAAATAGTTTTTCTCATTCAATTATATCGTTTAATATTATTAATTGTAACAATATTGCGTAGAAAAATGGCAAGAACATGATACGAATTTTATTCACTGGCTGAAGTAGTTTTCCTTGTAAAAATTATTGTCTAATAGTATATTAGTACAATATATTATTATTATAGATTAGAATACTGCGTAACTCATTTATTATTTTATTTTTATTTCGTAAATGTAGATTCCGTAAGATCAGATTTTACGCATCTTTTGTGTATAGTAACAAAGTTACATCTTGATCTTAAGTAATTTTAATTCTCAATTATACTAGAGAATTAATATAACTGTCCGGTAACTGCTAAAAAATTGCATAAAATTTTTACATACATACATTTTTACATATTATTAACATTACAGCGCGGTAATAACTGTAATTATGGTAATATAGTTGCAACTAAAAATTTTCTCTTAGTTTTATTTCCAGACCAATCAGAATTCTGACTGTATATTATTCATCGACAACGGTTTATGCATAGAAAGAATTATATATGGAACATTGTACAATATTTCATATTTCTATGTTTCTTTTACATATATTTTAATTAATTCAATTTACGCTTATCAGAACGGCGGAAATAATTAAATCGATTATAACCGATACGTTCGTTAATTAATAATCCGATGTAATTTCGATTTTATTGGAAAATTATGTATCGCTTTGCTCAAAATCGCGAGAGACATGTCATTATCAAAACACGAACGTTCTATTTCGGTATACCCGTGGGATTATTCCAAGTCGAGAGTATCTTAGGACGTAGCTTTTCGCAATCAAACATGAGTTGCACGTATTAATAATAAACTATCTCGTCTGTTGTAATAAATTACACTCGTGGCACCTACGATATCGACACTTTGGAATAACCAATATCGTTCTGTGTCGCTTGGAGGAGAGAGGATAAATCTTCGGTATCGCAACGTATATCGCATCTCTCTCCTTCCATGAGAGGAGACACGACTTCAACTGTTCTCTCTCCAATGTATTGAATTATTCTCGACGTAGCGTGACTCTGGGGCCATTATTGCATTTGCATTTCGAAATCTGGACCAAATACAGTCACATGTATTAACAACAAATTGTTTCTTTCTCGACATAAATCGCGCTATGTCTGAAATTATGTTTTACCGTCGCTCGCTTTATCAGAAATATTTCAGAGTGATTTTAAGCGTGCGTATTATCACAGGTTTTTAAACGGTGCGAAGAAAGACAAAGAATTCTGAGTGCTGGAATAATGGCTCCTGCACACAGAACAGCGGCAACGTTTGACGGAAGCTGTCATACTAATCAATAATTCTATGTTCTTAAGTTAGCCTCACCATGCAAAACTTCTAGAAATATAATACTACTTTCATCGCGTGGCAAAAGTTGGATTGAATTCAATTTTTGTAGCGCGATGGAAATTATACTTATATTTATTATCTCCGAGCAAGACGTTGATTGGCTAATGCGCCAATTTCCGTCATGCAGCAAGTATTGCCACGTACAGTCCCGAACGCGTCTCTTCCGGTATAATGTTTCTCTCGGATCCTACCTTGAATATGCGAGTCGCTTCTTTTACAAGACAAACCTTCCCGTTTACCTTTCCACCTCTTATGAGAACAGCATGAACGTTGTCGAATTGTCTCTGCCAAGATAAAAAGCTGATATGTCGCCAGGGAGTTACAGATAAAGGGAGCTGGAACATTGTACGTGGCGACGAGACGCGGCTCATGTACGGCGGCTCTTAAATTGGTTTTACAAATTTATCGCTTCGTCCCCGCAACTCTTGCGAAACCACGGAAAAGGTTCGCCTGGTTTCCTAGAAGAGGGTAATTCTCGTACCACCGTATCGAGATAGGAATGGAAAAATTTACGGCGCGATCACCAGCCGATACCCGCGTGGAAAAAGATTCGATTGCGGTTGCATGGTATTTTATACAGAATCCGTTCGTTATTGATGATTACAACGCTGATGTATTCTGTATCACATAATTTAAATATAAAAGTGGTATTGTTTATCACATGAGTCATATAAGTTTTTTCTTTGATTGTGAGGACAAAAAATTAATAAATGAGATAATTTTATAACATTTTTAGTAAGCATTTTTATCTATGATTTTTATTATAATTTTTATTATATAATTTTTAATGAATTAAATATCGATTGACACAATTTTTTTTTTATACTAGGCAAAAATTATTTATCGATCATGTAATCAGTATTACGCTTTGAATAATGTGATTACAGATCCTATTATATCTATAATTTTCGAAGTTTCTGCAATAGTAATTACGATAATTATTGAAGTTAATTATTCACAGTGCGCGAAATCGACTAAGTACTGAAAATGGAACAGATATTCATGGATTATAAAATAAATATCGATTAACACAGTTTAGTACAATTTCCATATAATACAATATTCGTATTAATACTACAAAATTATCACTTTCAGAATTGTTTACGTTTTATAAAATATGTAAATGAATGAAATTATAATAATAGATAACATTTCAAACAATTAATGTAGTTAGGAAGATATAGTGAAAATTCGTTAAACATGCAAGTTTGCCATAATTTATATTTTATAATAGATATAAAATATTAAGGAGGCTTTAATTGGGATGTTGAGATGAAGTATCTAATTAAGAAATTTGCCGCAAGAACTAGATTATTGACAACTCAGATTTTACGAGATTCTTTCCGATTTTGCTGAGTTGCAAAAAGGATACCGGCTAAAGTCTCTCAGCGTGGGATTTTTTGAAAAAGAAAACGTGGGAGACATCTCTCTCGAAGAATTCGCGACATAAATATTGTCCACGCCCAGACACCGAGTTCGCAGCCTTGCCCGCGGATAGGACTCCCTCTCTTCTCATGGAAAGACCCATCTACCGCCATCGTCACGCTGATCTTGTCGAGCCACCTTTCTGCTGAATTATTCCATGGTCGAAAACATCTAACTGAGTCATTCCATGACTCGTGTGAAAGTTCTGGGCACATCTCATATTACATTAGATAGACAATACATTATATCTTTATGATATATTCATAAAATATGCATAATATAAAGCTATTATTATTTTACTGAGAAAAATATTATAATTAAATCAAAATAATTAAGGATCAGTAAAGACCTTATTTTTTGGTCTAATTAGAATATTTTTTTTTCAGTATTTCATTTCTTAATAAAATTATATATACATAAGAAGAATGAGAGAGAAAGAGAGAGGGGAGAGAGAGAGAGAGAGAGAGAGAAAGAGAGAGAGACTGGTACACAACAACTTACAACAACAGGAAGTGATCACAAATACATTTTATTTTAATCCGTCGTTAATGATCGCCCTGAAGGTGCGGCAATGGGATCTACTTTCTACAGCAGTCTAAATCAAGTTGAACCAGATAGAAAAGTGAAAATATCCGCCTACCAAATGCAAACAAGAAGGCACTTTACATAGGAAAACAAGCAAGAAGAAATAGAGATACGCGAGTGAAATCAGATTGCAGACAGCTTCGTGCATCGAAGAAAAAGAATATTCGAGTAGGTGGAGAGGGGGGAGATAGCTCCGAAAGAATTCAATCATAAATATTGTCCACGCCCAGACGATGTGAATCTTGCAGCCTTGTCTCGGACACGTCTCCTACCACCACGTGGTCTCCTTTTCCCCGTGAGAAGACTCGTCCACCACCACGACCATCACCGCCACCACTACCAACAACCATGTCACCGGGATCCTCGTTCACGTATCACCTTCACCGGGCCGACCACCACCACCATCACTGTCGCCACCACTACTAACCAGAAGCGATCGTCATCGCCACCATCGCGGAGCGATCGCCATCGCGGCGAAAACTAATAAAACGAAACGCAAAGTGGTCGCGAATATAGCGGGAGGGGAGGACGCAGCGGGAGAAAAAGGATCTGATGTGAGGAGGTGGCGGGTCGAAAAAGGCCTATGACTCTCCAAGTTGCGAGTGCTCCTTCCGTTGTTGATTCTATTGAAAGGCGAAGGTAAATTTACAGCTCGGGTGGGAAGGGTGAAAATTTACTGCCGCGCCTCCGTGGAGACGGTCGTCGTTCCGACGGCTCTTGTGGTGCGCCGAGCGAGGCGGTAAAACTCTGCCGAAAATCGAATAATGACTGCCAGAGGCCGACATAGACATGCAGAAGGAGGAAGAGAAGGAGACGAAGAGAGATCCAGCCTGTATTAAGTGAATAAATAACCAACCCTTTAGATAGGACGGGCGAGTCTCTCGTCTGATGGTGGGAAATTTATTAAAATTGTTAATACCCTATAAATAAGCTGATCGGTATTGTTCGATGGTTGTCAACGCTTCGCAATCGACGCTGATCTGGTATCATGATCACGCGTCAAATTTATATTATAGTGAACTTGGAGAGCAATGTGAATAGTCGTTAGGATTGTGCGCTAGATTGCAAAAGAAAGACGTCTGACGGATTCAATATACCATAGAACAAGATGCATTTAGAAAGCTAGTTTAACGAGGAAATTGTGATAAATTGATAAGGCAATTTAATACTACTCTCTAATTGTTTTTTTTTTTGAACACAACTTCCGCCCCACTTAGTAAAATAGGAAAATTCTCACATAAATTTGGAGTATATACTTCTTAAAAAAATTTTATTCCAAAACCAAGAATGGCACTATTTCCACTAGATGATTTTTTTTACAAATTTTAATCAAATTTTACCTTTTTCGTAGAAAAATAAAATTATTTTATAAACATATTTGTCACGTAAGAAGAAAAAATTGTTAAATGATTTTGTCTACGTAGAGTAAAATTTGAAAATTTTTTTAGAAATCTTCTTTATTAAATTTTATCTTCTTGACGAAAATAAAATTATTTTATAAGCATATCGCATATAAGAAAAAAAAATTATTAAATAGTTCTGTCTATGTAGAGTAAAATTTGA
>Ga0157363_1003400_pt1 | contig 14391 bp, 9 predicted proteins | sample AttsexASBM1_FD_111477 | JGI IMG/M metagenome (GOLD analysis project Ga0157363, IMG submission 111477) | Fungus gardens microbial communities from leaf cutter ant in Ribeirão Preto, State of São Paulo, Brazil - Atta sexdens ASBM1 | ecosystem: Host-associated > Fungi > Mycelium > Unclassified ...
ACTTAAATAAGGGATCGCATTTATAAAATAATGAAATAATTAGAAAATAATTTGAATATTTCACAATCTTTTTTCTTTCCTTCTCTTGAAATCATAAAAGCGAGAAATATCGAAACGCAGGTATTCCTAAATGCACCATCGCGAGTGAATGAAAAAAAAGGGAGGCAGAGCGTGACAAAACGTAGTAATGGTCGGAACCTTATAGTAGGAGGGGTACGGTTCGACTCCGGAGTCGAGTATTATGGCAACAAGTCTGTAAACAAAATGCGGCGTGACTGCCTCGCAGCAAACAAGCCCTCGAGGTCTTTCGCAAAAGCTCGCAGAGAAAAAGAGAAGGAGAGAGTGTGTACCACTGTTCTCCCGCGTTCGTATCAGTTACACTGGGAGCGGAGGCTTAATGATCTGTCGCCGATTTTCGCGTTGCACATATATGCATACGCCTATAAATGCATGCTGATATAAATGAGGCTTGTATAAATTTAAATATATAAATTCTTCTTGAGAGAGCTAATTAATCTAAAAAAAATATTTCTATTAATTTCACAACGTCATTAATATCACAAGATCATCTAAATAGATTGTCGTGTAAGCTATCTCTCGCTATTTTTTTTTGTATTACTATTATTTGGATTTTTACCGCGATTTATTCTTTTTTTAGCGACGCATTAATCGCGTTACACGTGTATTTGCCCCATGATATATAATATACACATAAGAGTTATGTAAATAGGACGTGCATTTCGGTGTATTCTGCACGTGCATGAGATTTATACATGTATGGTATATGCGCGTCATGCAGCCCCTTTCTTGCCGTGTTTTGGTAATACTATACCCGTCTAAAGTTACATCCATATTTAAGAGCATTAAACCGTCGCCTAATTGTACGCCCTCCAACTCTTATTTGTTCGCGCCTTCTTTGCTTTCGACTTATCTTCAACGATCTTAGGATTACGAAGCTTGATGTTTATGTTACAAGATTTGTATACAGATTATTACCTTAATGGAAGTACATCGATCATTTTAAATCATAAAATACTCAAAATTGTAAAGTTATAAAATGTTCCTAATTGCAGAATGCATATTCTTGAAAACAAAGCGAATAAAAAGTAACAAAAATAGAGACAGAGTTAAAATTACGTACGTTTATAAGTGTCTGCATATGTATAAAATAATTTTATATTTATAAACATTACAAATATGTAGTATGCAATACTTACTGTAGTATCGATATTATCGTCGATTTCAAGATCGATGTCTAGATCATCGTCATCCACTGTGAGAGGCCTGGAACTACTCGTGGGCTTCGTCGTTGCTTTTTCAGGTACTTCTGATTTCATGGTTGTTGCTTTGTTTAAGAAAAGGCTGTCCTTTATTGCTGATATTGAAAGATCTTGCAATCTGTCGATCATCGCTTCAGTTGTCTTCTCCTCGGTCTCGGAAGTACTGTTTCTGTTGTCCTTGTATTGAAATGCGCCCGACTGCTCGGCGACCAACATCTCCTCCAACGGCTTTCGCTCGATATTTGGCTTCAAAATTAATACAATTTATTTAATCATACGATTTCTTTGTACGCATCCAACAATATGTATCTATACAGATATATATTTTTTCAAATATTTTATGTAATTATTAATTATGTTTGTTTTAATGACATGACAGATCCTTTATCGGTAAAATGATTTAGGTGGCAAGCACAAGATCGATTTTATATAGTTCTCCCGAGTATTAACGACGCGATAACAAAGATGCGGGAATGTAAAATTTTTATATATCACGAGCACAGTAATGAGCGTGACTCGATTTTATCACGTGATTACGAATACCTATAAAAATATTGTTCAACTCCTTCACAATACTTTTGTTGTTATTATTATACTTGTCGCTCGAGATTGAGACGAGTAATAGATTGGTCTCGGCGAGATGATTTGCGTCGCATTAATGCGATCACAGTTTATTGTTTTTCGATCAATCAACTTAACGCGCAACTAATTGCATATCTCGATATTTGCCACAATACATTTTGATAATAAAGATTTTAATATTTGATTCTTATTGTTAATATCGCTATTTATAAATAATATGAGCGTACCGTAACGGTAGGAAATGCAGAAGCTGGAATTTTTTTCTTGCTTTCTTCTCGTAAAAACTTTTCCACTTTCAAGGCTTCTCTGTATCCGGGGAAAAGATTCTCGTACTGTTCAGGATCCGCCAAACTCTGTCCGGCTTTTTCGCTTACCGCTGAGAGTTTTTCCTTCCACAATTTGATAATGGCAGAGATTTTACTGGGTGCGTATGTCCTGGCAAAGAATGCGGCCTCGGGAATTCTGTCAGTCTTGATTAAAATATCGAGACATTTATCCACATCGCCCAATATAAAGTTCGATAGAAAGGAGATATTATTCTTTCCCGTATCGTCCGCCACCGCGCCAAGCTTTTGTATCATATCTGAATTTCCTGTGCTGGTAGCTAGTAACAACAGACCACCGAAATCTTGCGCTTGATGCAGGCATTCTTGCGCCAAACAAAGTTTCCCTTTTTGTGTGGCGAGGGACGCCAATTGCCGCCACTTCTGCTGGCTGTTAGCTTCTTTAGCGAGAGTGTGTGCAGTTGCGAGATTTCCTAACGCAAGTGCTAGCTCGAATCTGTGCTCGGGATCCGTTGACACCGCCAAAGCTTGTTCTTTGAAACCCTGTAAGATCGAAATAAAGATGAAAATAGAATATAATTTTATTCGCTTTAGCATATACAGCCAAGAAGACTTTTACGAAAGATATCTTAACTTCATATTACCATGTGCTCTTTTTTACATGCCTAATTAAATAATCTTTTCCCTAAATTCTCCTTCCCCGTTTTTCTTAATTATTTCTTCTGCCTTTTTAATTTGTCTATCTTTTTTGCCTCCTCCCTAGTATTCCTTACACACAGTTTATATACTCACAGCCTTATTTTTTATCATAGCCATTTGCTTATTTCTTATTACTTCCTCTTCCTTTGACTTGCGTCTTTCTTTATTCGCAGCTATTTTCTCCTAATAGTCCTGTATCTCTCTCTTTTTTTTCTCATATGTTTCAATCTTTTCAAAGTTTTACCTTTCCTTTTATTTCATCTAACTCCTCTCCCCATAATCTATGTAGAATCCTTCCCTTAACTTCTCGTAACTTATTAAATCTACTTTTCAATTCCTCGTATTCTATCACATAATGTTCTATATTGTTTTTGCCTTTTCCACAGAATATACATCTTCACTTTCTTCTAACTAGTATTTATTAACCTTCTCGAAATTTTCACACCTTAATTTTACTAAAGATTTCATCCCCTCTCCTCAATTCGTCCAAATTTTCTTTCTTTAAATGTATCCTCTATTTTTATTATCTATTCCTTTATATTTCATGTTATATTTAATATTAACATTATTAATATTAACATTACTTTAAATGAAAATTCACCCAAATAATTGAGAATTTTTTTATACTTTGTGTCTATTTTAGATGGCAACACAAATTTATCCATGATAGCATTTCAGAGTTATACATAATTGCAAATATTATATTACACACCTGCTTTTCTAAAAAGTGAGCTACTCGCGTTCGATGTTCCTTTGGGACAGTCGGCAATACTCTATTGGCAGTTTCGAAATCTTTTCGCATGACTGCGGTCTGATATTCTAGCACTGACAATAGCAAAGAATACGAGACTACAGATAATTCTTTATCGCAAAGGTATAATCTGTTGTCTCTTGGTACATATCCTAGCAAGTACATTGGTCTATCCAGATGGGAGACAGTGACCACTTCGCCGCCCACAAAATAATTAATACGATTGACGCTGTTGGTATAGATGAAACAGTCTCCGACCCACAAGCCAGTTTTCACCACTTCATTCATTTCTGCTACCATCTAAAAATATTTTTTATAAAAATTAGATATAGAAAATATTCAAGTTTACTAAATCAACTAAGCGTGCAAACGTACCTCGAACGCATTTTCAATATCCTCAGAGTTTTCTGTGGCATTAGCGACAACGTCCGCGTGATATTTCAGAATAAAATATTGGTCTGACGTGGCTAATGCCACCAGCGAGGCATTTTCGGCCCAATATACGTGCGTAGGTTGTATGTCTATGCGACGGATCAATTTTAACGTATCCCAATCAAAGAAGCAGAGACCGGACCCGGATGAGACGCCAAGTAAAAATCCACCAAAGATGCCTACAAGTGACAATGATATATATAGGATATATATAGGAGTCAAGTCTACATGGAGATAGACAGATTAAGCATTTATTAATGTTCTAAGAATAGTCCTCTAACAAGAGAACAAGAGAATATATATATATATATATATTCTCTTGTTCTCTTATATATATATATATATAAAAAAAATAAAGAATAACAAAGAAAAAATAAAATAAAAAAAGAAAATACATATAAAAAATAAAATAAAGTTTTGATCTCGGTGAAACGCATACTCCTTCTCTTTTTGCCAACCTTCGGTTGGTAGCAGTCGGAAGGAAAAAGAAAAATGCATGTAAAGAATAAAGAAGAGAAGTAAAAGACATCGTACCATCCGCTCCGAAATCTGGCTTAAAGCTTTTCTTCTCCTTGAAGTTTTTGAAGACCTTTACTGTCGTGTTCCCCTCCCTTACTGCATATTGGCTTGAATCTGCTGCCCACACAAATTCCGACGCTTGTCCAAATGCTTTGTTTCTCAACGCCATTGATGTGTATATAATGTATTCTCCATCGCCACAAACCACCAGGAATCGCCCGTTCGGATTGTGCTGTATGGTCTGTGGATATATTTCGCAAGCACCCATGTCTTTGATGGCTAACGGTAGTCGTTCTCCATCTTGTGCCTCCTCGCCCAATGCCTTTAAGTTCACCTGTTGGATTTCACTATGACGTGCCCATACAATCTTGCCACCCAATGAATCCATCGAAACAGCTGGTTCTTCTCGACCGACTTTAACCATAACGCTACCTTCGTCATATCCAATGGCAACGTTGTTTGAACCTCGCATACATGCTATGGTCCATACTCTCTCAAAGCCATAATTAAGAGAAGACTCTAATCTATACATTCCTGCATGCCATATTCTAACAGTACCATCCTCTGAGGCTGTGAGAAAGATTGGCAATTCTGGATGGAAACATACAGCAGAAATATTTTGGGTGTGGCCTCCTAAAGTCTGTACGCAGGTCTTGTTTTGATAATCCCATATCTTGACATATCTGTCATCAGCTCCTGAGATTAGGTACGGTTTGTCGCCACCGTGGTAATAATCCACACAATTAACACCTTTCTCGTGACCTTCCAAGGTAAAATTAGCTGTGGACGAACCAAGCTGCCACACTTTGACGGTTCTGTCAAGGGAAGCACTGGCAAAAGTATTGTTGTCCTTTGGATTAAATACAATCTGCATGACATAGTGAGTGTGTCCTTCAAATACTTGTTGGCAGATCCAGGACTTCTCCCAATTCCACAATTTTATCCACATATCATCTACAAAGAAAAATTATTGCTACATTATACATTATACATGAATAAACCTTTAAATAAGTGAGATGGCTACAACACCTCAGATATAATTTTCTTTAAAATCTTGTTCTAGAAAAAAAAAGTATTATCCAAAAGTTTTAAAATTCATTATATTTATTTCTCTCTATTTCATAAGAATCTAATTAATATAAATTTAACTGTAATATAATATAACTACAAACTAAAAAATTTTGTTGAGAGATGTTATGAGTACTCCTATCAATTTGCATATCTTTAATAAGTCATTTTAATGCATGCAATTTAGCTTACTTTTAATCTTGGTTCTAGTCATAAGATTAAAAAAAAACTGAAGTTGAATTGAGAATAATTTACATTAATAATTTACATTAATAGAAGTAGACATAAACTATCTAGTTACTTATTCTTATTAAAAATTTAACAGGCAAAGTTTTTTAACTTACCACTACTTGTAAGTATGAACGGCTGCGTCGGATGCACGGCTATACATCTGACATAATCACTGTGCGCCTCAAACGAGTGAACACGTTCCAAGGTGTTATAATTAAATATTCTGATCTGCATGTCATCGGAGCCAGTGATAACCCAGTTCTTACGTGGCACGAACTTCGCTGTCCGTACCGGCAGGTCACATACCTCAAATGTCTTCACCAAGGTCTGTGTTTCATGGTTCCAGATATTGACATGGCCTTGGTATAGTGAGCAGAGCATCCATGGCTCAGTCGGATGGAGATCCACACTCTTCACTCTGTCTGACCTGGCCGTCAGCTTCCGCTTGATGTCTAATCTTAGAGGCTAAACAAAAGAGCCTTGATTTACAATTCGTTAAGTTTTATACTGTATTTTTTTGCTGTCATCAAGATTTTTTTCATTTTACAGTAATTTTTATTCTAAATGTATGCATGTTACGTTTATGAGATTCGCGTTCAGATAATTTATTTTTCTCATGAAATTCACACAGAAAAATAAAATATTTCTAATTACACTACGCGGATGAATTTTTCATCATCCTAAGAAGGGAATGAATGTTTTGACATATCCCGAGAACAAATGTCAATGCAACAAGCACACGACGTATTGTTACTCTGATATTGTTGCGTGTTGACTCGGTTTTCTTGTATACATAATCTGCGTTATTTATTTTTTACGTACCATCTTGTTGCTGTTGATTATTCACGATCCACTATTTCAAGTGCTAAATTATCGCTGTGGCTGCATTAACAAGACTCTAAACACGATATTCCTGCCATGAAGTTAGGACGTGGCCGATGCCGCGAACGAAAATGGCGCCCACACACGGCAAATAACATTACTTGCCGAATAAAAAAAAAAGAATTTATCTTTCGAGAACATGATATCATCAGACCGTCAAAGAGAAATCTAAGAGTTTGTGGCACCACCAACGATTCCAGCTGCTAGAGCCGCCTGTATTACCGATAAAGCATTTTTGATGTTTTTGTTCAAATTTCTTCGTAGCGGTTTCACAGAATAAAAATTCCTTTTCCACAATTAAAATATATACCACACATTCCACAATTAAAATATATGCTAATGTACTTGTCGCTGATGTATTTTGTGTTCAAAGCTGGAAAAAATAAAAAATTATTAATTTTTTAATCCATTTTTATCCCATGGTGACCAACACTAACACATATCTTTATTCTGTGAAATTATTAAGCCTATTCTACAATATGTTTTTTGTTTTCTGTTTCTTGTCTTTTGTTATTTTGTACATCTTATATTTTTGCTTCTTAGCCAGTTTTTTGTTTTATATCGCCTGAGATAAAAGATAACGAACTTAGAAAGAAACAAGAAATAGTAGCAAAAAATATTATTGTTAATAAAAAAGTTGCAAAGGAAAAAAAAACAACAAGTAAAAACGAGAGGTAGGCTTCAGGAAGAAATTCGACAAAAACAAAAACGTCAAAAATAATAATTTTATCGGTAATACAGGAGTCTCCAACATCCCCTTAAACCTTCAACCTTATACAAATTTTTGACATAATATCCAATAAGGTTTCGGGGGATAATTGAAAAACAATGACATTGCCAACAATCGATAAAAATTTATGATTATATATAATTAACATATTTCAGAAAGGCTTCTACACGTCGCATGTTGTACACATGCATCGCTAATTGGCCAATTTAAAAATAAAATATTCTTATTGATAAAAGCAAAAATGAAAAATTACTAGGCACCAGATGATACATATGTCGAATGGTGCAATCGTGTGCAATCGTGATTATAGACAAACGGAATCCTTCCAATATTTCGATAATACATTATTAAATTTTTGATTTTTCTCTTGATTTTTTTGAATTCTTTTGATTTTTTTATTATACAAATTTTTTATTATACAAATGCTGTATAAATAAGTAGGCATACTTTTAATGTTATAATATTTTATATATTGCCAAAAAATTATAATTCTTTCTCTGCAGTTATCATTTCTATTGATAATCAAACTTGGAAGATACATTAAAATCACAGTTTTGTATAAAAATCGAATATTATTAACTTATGAACATATATACATGTCTACGAAACTAATAAATCATAAAATTAGTACCGTATTATCAGTTTCTTACTCTTAAGTCTGATTGCATCAACATTACTTTGACTTTAAACAAGGCTTAAAACTCTCTCTTTGTCTCTCTTTTGCTTTAAAACAGAGAAAGTTTTAAGTTTTAAGCCTTACTTAAAATCAAAATAACATTGGTGCAAGCAAGCCTTAATCACTTAAATTTTAACAGTCATGCTAACTTCCAAGCACCGATCTTTATAAGAACGCGTTCACTCTTTGACGGAAAAGTGGAAAGCGGAAAAGTAGCAGCCAATCAGAACTTTAACTGGTAATCTACAATTTCGGCTTTTTGTACTACTTAAGGTTTAAACATAATAAGCACAAGTAACAGGGAATAACGAGCCGTCCAATCAGAACTCTGGGATATAATATCGAATTTACATTCCAGAACTTGATTGCATGACTTATTATTTCTTGTTGCCTGTACCTATTTGATTTGATTAGATTGTGTTTAAATCTTTACTACTAGCGCGAGTTCTGATTGGCCACTGCTTTCCTGCTTTCTGCTTTTTCGTTTGTACAGTTCAACTGCACACACCACTTATATCGGCCGGTTCCTAATAATTTTTAATTGCTTTACCAATGAGATTATATTATTTTAAATTAACTAATTAACGTATGGGCAATTGATATATACTCTTTTTTTATACATATATTTGTTATTCGTAATATAATTTTTATTAAAACATTATTTTTATACGATTAAATTAAAATTAGAGTCCGATCGAAACTATTTATATTTCAGACTTGTCGTCGATTCAATGCTCCAAAAAAAGTGAGAATAGTAAGCTTTGTATTCGAAATAGAGAGAAAATTTTTTTTTTTTAATTTTAAATGCTGAGCTAGTTTGTTTTAGACTTGATTAAAATTGTAGATATCTAATAGAATGATATCTAATGATCAGCACTTTATTATTTTGAATATATTATGTGAGGGTGATGATCTTCATTTTAATATTCCATTAAATTTAAAGGCATTTTTTAATTTTAAAAACGTATCATTAAGAATACCCGTTTCAATACGTTTGGCAGAGAAGACGACAAATTGCTACTGATAATAGCATCTAAATTCAGAAACTGAAATAACTTAGGAATAAAACAAATGTCTGGAAACAAAGTTATTATTTTCAAATTAAATACATCATTATTTAATATATCTAGTTTATTAAGATTCTATAAGTTTATTGTATTTAAATCTTTCATAACTAATAAAATTAAAACATATTTACAATTTTATACTCTTTATAAATAGTATAATTAAGGCCGGTATTCATAGTCTTATTTCAAGACCGTCTTAAGTAATGTCTTAAGACGCTAATGCAGTCTTCTGATTCGTGACTTTTTAAAACCATTATATTTAAGACCGTACTTAAAATGGTCTTGAATATAAGATCTGATTACGAATACCTTAAGATTCCTGACTACTCAGCTAGCGACACAGAATCAGAATGGCGACCTGACAAAACCGATAGCTGACATGCAAGCACGAGCCTATGTATATACATGTGCTCTCGAACAAGCCATGTGGCTCGTGCTTGTGTGCGTGTTATAGCGCCTCGTTATATGATAAATGACTGAACTTAAAGGCGTGGAAAAGTGACGTTTTGACGATGAAATTTATATTGCGTGCATTTCGTTATTATTTGTATAATTGTGAAAATGTGACTTGTCTTGTATTTATCAAAGTCGTAATTATCGACGAAAACTGAAGTTATCTTGGAATTTTAACATAAAAACGTATTTTTTACTTGTTTCAATAGCTATTAGACTGTGTTTTTATCCGAATATAGACTCACTTTATGTGCCTTTTATGATCATTTATTGACTGTCAAGAGAGGAAAGGATAGTTTTCGTCGATTTTTTACAAAGTATTTTAAAGCGATCTTATCAATTAGATTTATTCAAATTGTCTTTACTTACAAATGACGCGTAACATAAATTAACGTGTCATCCTTCGCTTCTGACATTATGATTCCAACATGGTCGCCGCGACTAATTGAGAGTCATAATATTGACTTGGAGGAAAAGTTCTGCGGTATTTTGTTAGCTCAAAATCATAATTACAATATCTTTATTAAAAATGAACAAAATTTAAATTAAAAAAAGATTTTAAAACATGAAATCTCTACATTTGAATGGTGACTATTGATTTTTGTAATTTTTATATATAAAAAACTGACCTAAAAAAAAGGAAAATTTTTCTTCTCATTTTTTTTCATTAGGTCTGTCACGTACCAAAAAAATTTATGTAAATTTTCGACTATCTATATCGTGAAAGTTTGGAGTTTTCCTTATAAAATCGGTTTTTTTTTATGTTTCTATGATTTTGAATTCTTGAATTATTCGCGAGTTAAGTAGAAAGCATTCTCATTTTGATTGCTCATGACTTCATTAAAAATCGTACTATTAAAAAAAAACAGATTCTTAAAGCTGAAACATTGTTCTATTGAGTAATATAATTGTCAATTAAAAAAAAATAGAATATATAAATTTAAGCTAAAAATATGGTATTACTATCTTTAACTATTGCACAATGGTCATAACAATAGTAATATCATTTAATAACATTTTTATAACTCAAATTTCTACATATTTTACGTTTAAAAAAGCATGATATTATTTGATAGAGCAAAATTTCAGTTTTAAGAATCTTTTATTAATTATGTACGGAGTTGAACAATCTAAATCAGAGAGAATATTCTTTTATTTAATCCGCTTAACTTGATAACAAAGTCGTAAGAATTTTTTAAAAACGACTTAAAAAAAAACTAAGCTTTTACGTCAGATAGTTAAAAATTTCGTAACAAATATATATTCTGTATATAATTTTGAACTAACCAAGTTTCAGAGAACTTTTCTCTAACTCAATATTATTTGATATAATATTGCAATAAGTTTTATGCATTTGTACAAATAATATCACATTTTCTAATAAGTTTTTCATACTACTGATAAAGCTATTATCATGGCACAATTACATATGGCAACATGACAACATTTTTCATGAGTAGCACTTAATAAATTGATTTAATTTATGTAGATTGGAATAAATTATAATGAAATGCTTAAATGAAAATTTTTCTTAAATAAGTAGTAATGAAGCAAAAGAATACCACCACTATATATATAGAGATTCGAATTATTCAAATCTATTCACAGAAAAGAAATGAAAATACGCAACAAAAATTTGAAAGAATGTATAACTTATTAGACAAAAATTATAAACACAGAAATAAAATTTTGTCGGAAAAAAGTGAGAATAAAATAAAAAATGAGTTTTTTTTACTGAAAAAGTGAGCAAAAGTGAGTTCTTCAAAATAGTGAGTAAAGTGAGAATACTAACTCAGTGGCAAGCCCAATATTTTGACGGCCGAAACCGAAAAAAAATATTAAGTTGTCAAAGAGAAGCTAACGCGCGCGCGCGGAGTCACATTTTTTTCGACCGGAGTCGAAAGCCTCAACTTTTAAAGAAATCAAACCAGTTATTATTAGGATTACATCGAAGTTTGTACTCAAATTGTGTTAAGCTTAATCAACAAGTTAATAATCAAAATCGAACAGTTTTACATTGTAATATAAGAATAAAAGCATTCTCGGCATTTTCATCAAATAGATTGCTGCATCTATCCGCATAAATTTGCCCAGTAGAAATAGTTCGCTTGCTACATTAGTCGGCGGAGCTGATAAATATTTTTTTGCAGCTTTCTGCAATTGCAGATATGGACTAAAATACCAATAAGCATATATATTAGCATTTCGCTGAAGTCTAGGCTCTTTTAAAAAAGATTGGAAAGTTTCCTGTAAAGATTTCTTGCTCTGACAACGTATTTTCGTTTTCCTTTATATTTGGACAATTATCGTGAGCTTTCCATAATCCTGTTCCAATACATTTTTTTAAGTTGAAGATTGTTCCATGTAAATGAGTAATTTCAATAATTTTATTAATGTTTTGTATTGATATTTCATCTTTAAACAAAAAATTTGCGATTTCTTTTTTTCCAATTTCGATTTCATCTGATGTTAGATATTTTATTTTAAATCTAGATCTAAAAGAGTCGCAATTATCAATAGTACTGAATTTTTAACATAAGCAAACCGTTTATTTAAAGACTCTAAGGTTTGTTTCATTTTTGAAATAGTAACATTTTCATTGTTTATTGGTTTAAGTTTACCATAATTTAACATAGTAATGAGTGGAATAATTAAAAAAAGCGTCCACTAAATACATCTAAAGTTCACTTCAAAAATTTTTCAACATTTTTACAATACTTATGGATAATTCCCATTTTGCGTTATTAAGAGTTATTAAGAGTTTCTATTCCTTCATATTCGATGTTATAGACATTGATGGCATTTTTTTGGTCAATGACATGTTCTAACATAAGGAATGTGCTGTACCATTTCTATATCTTGTATTAATGAATGATGTAGAATACCACATGTCTCTTGATGCTTTAATAAATATCTACTTGTTCACTGTGCTGAAACACTCTACAATCTTTCTACATTTTCTTATAAGCATTTTCACATCTTCTTTCAAAAAAATAGCATCATGTATTGTTTATAGCTCACAATTGAAGATTGCTATACATCCTAATACAGAAAATTCTGCAAAACGTGTGGTGTAATTCATATTGGTTCATATTGGCATTGTCTCTTACTATATGGATTTTTTTTCTATATTGTAACTATAATATTGTAGTTATCTATCACAGCTCAATGAGCTTCTGGAAAATATAGCTCCAGTATGATCTTTTTCTAAAACGCTGGCATCTAAAACTACCTTTAATCTCCCAGAATAAAATGTGCTGTGAAACTTAACAATGAGTAAGTTTTTGTTAGATTGGATCAAATATCTATAGTAAAATTAATCCATTCAGAAATTAAATCAGTTACTTTTGCTTTTATTATATGTCGCTGGCATTAAAGTTATGCGAAAATATTTCTCAGATTTCATTCTGTATTTGCTTGTTTTAACTAGGTCTACAAAATTAAACTTTTTAAAAGCAGTACTTTCTACAAGAGAATATGATAATACATTAACAATCAAAAAATTCATTATTGTTTTATCGGTGCATTGCGAAATTTCGTGATCATCTGGCCAGAATACTTGCACTATGTTTAATCAAATTAGGAATTATAATTTGATTATTAATAATATTAATAGCATTTTTACATGTAGTTATTAAGTTTGATTCGAGTTTTTCACGCTTTATTCTAGATTAGCAATGATTGTTCTTGACGTTCTTGTATTTCTTCATAATATCTGATAAAAATAAATAAAGCACTAATTTAATAATTTTATTTTAATCATATACATATGAATCTTGCACTCATAAAGCTATATGAATACAAATCGATTAATATAAAAATAAGAATAAAATAAATTTAGATAAATAAATACTGTCTTTTTAAATACTGTCGATGTTGCTCAGAATGATATATCAATAAACATTGTTTTAGCCATACACTGGCTTTGTCACTTCCCAGAAATAATAATTTATTACACATATTGCACTGAGCCTTAGATAGATTTGAATCAGATTTGACAAAATAATCCCATATAGAATTTCTTTGGCATCTTAATCTAAAAAAATATAATTTGATTTTTGAAATGTCTTCATTCAATAAAAGTTTTTTCATCTACTGAATTTGCAACAGTGAAAATATAAGCACAATAATTATTCAAGTAACATAATTATTAAAGTAAAACACATAATTATTTAAGTAAAACACTACAAAAACAGAGATAAAATAGAAATTACAATTTGATTGATAACTGGCGAGAGAGGAGTTTTTATATGTTCTACTGAATGGTGGATTTGCGCCTATAGCCTCTTTTATTACTTGATCATCGTAATTAGTTGCAATCCTGTAACCTATAACCGGCAAGCATCCGAAAGATTATATTTAAGCGACATGTGGCAATATAAAAGGGATAACATGTGTACTCAACTCAGTTTGTAAGCGTTTTTCTCTAGCGTAACATGAATATTACGTGACATTGCTGTCTGGGAAGCGCTTATAGACAACTAAATCGAAAATGGCGATCAAAATAGTCAATACGAAAGTTATCAATATTTTGACTCAGATAAAAGGATTGCGCTACTTTGATATATCTAGAGCTTTAATTATGATGCTCTGAATCTTTGAATGGGAATGTACTTTCTATTAGGTGTACAAAAAAGTTCTGAGCTTTTTTTTGTAAAATTCAATCTTTATTCGTATGTAATCGTACGGAAATGGCTTGCTGCGTAACGCCAAGCTGTTCTGCAAGCTCCTTTTCAG
>Ga0157363_1003401_pt1 | contig 14389 bp, 4 predicted proteins | sample AttsexASBM1_FD_111477 | JGI IMG/M metagenome (GOLD analysis project Ga0157363, IMG submission 111477) | Fungus gardens microbial communities from leaf cutter ant in Ribeirão Preto, State of São Paulo, Brazil - Atta sexdens ASBM1 | ecosystem: Host-associated > Fungi > Mycelium > Unclassified ...
AAGATTGATAAAATTTCGATTGAAAATTTCGATAATTCTGTGGACAAAAATCAAATTTCTAATCTAATCGTAGTTTTTAAACATTTATAGAATTATTTGAATGAAGAATTTTTTGAATGAAACTCCCCATTCTTTTATTGCATATTTCGTAGCTTACCTCGAAAGAATTTCAAAACATATAATAAAATATTTTTTTTCAGTAAGTACTTTTCAAATTATAAAACTGAAAATTATAGTATCGCCGATATTAGAGCATTACCTAAAGTGTCCGATCAACGGCTAAACATTTTGAATATTGCTCAGAGTCATGACTTTGATAACATTTATCAAAATCAAGATCAATGGAGAGTGGTTCTCTAATTCTTTTTAAATAAAAATGAAAATTAAAAAACTCATCTTTTGAAAGTGCCTAAAAAATATTTTATTATAGTGTTTTGAAAAATTCTCAAAACTAAGTTAAGTTACAAGAATATGCAATAAAAAAATGGGGAGTCCCATTAAAAAAATTCTATGTGATCTTACTTTGACCTTGACAACGCCAAAGTCAAATCAATGACATCACCTCATATCCCCTTCGAAGATACAAAGCTTTTGTATGAAACGTTTTTTTTAATGCTTTGTTTCCAAAATGACAATTAGTGATGTTTTATTTTGAACACCTGATATATAGATAGAATTTCCAGAATTTAAATGGCCAAACTAATAACTTCTAGAACGTATAGAGGAAAAAGGTCTTCTAAAGACTTTTTTCTTAATTCAAGATAAAAATTCGGGATAAACATATATGAATACCGGCCTAATCGTAAAATATATTTGGAGTTCAATTTTCGCGAGGTTTAATTTAATTTGCAACCGATTACACAGAAGCCATTTTCATCATAAAATTTGCTTGTTGAATAGCTTAAATTGCGAAAAGTTGTTCAATTTGACAATCCTGATCTATCAATTGCCACACATAAACACATGTTATATTGTTGTGTATAGACTTACAGGTGTATTTCTTTTTGCGTGTGATTCCAATCGCCGAATATTAATCAATTGTTTATGATTGTTAGTAATTAATCACAAATAGCATACAGCATCTACAAAGTATTAAAAGAAAGCACTAAAAAGTGTATATAAACGCTTTTTTTAGCGCTTTGCAGGGATTTCTGTGCTATTTGAGAATTGATTAATAAATTCCTCATTTTATCGAGTAAATATGTGTATCATGTAGTGAGACATGACACAATAAAAAATAAAAAGAAGAATCTCTCATCATGGAAACTATGACTTTGAATATATGAAGTAAATTGCAGTAAATAGTTGTCAAATACTATTACATTGTATCTAAAATTATTTATTTTTTTTTCAAGAAGTTAAAGCAAAATGAAATCATTGAATATCTACATAATAATTTAGTAATACATTTTATTACAATTTAGTAATACTACATAGTAATAATAATTTTTATAATTAAAATAATAATAAGCTTTTAAAGTGTATTTGGCTTATGTTTTTTTTTTATATTTATAACTCTTTGAATATTAAGAAACGCAATCGCATGTTTCTTATAAAATTTCTCATAAATAAAAAATACTACGCGCTAATAAAATCATTAAAAGAAATTTTTGTGAAAATGAGAAATTAGATAATTATTACGCGTGATAAGAATTATAATCTCTTAACATACAATTAATAAACGCTCTCAAAATTAGGGCCAATTCCAGCTTCAAATAAATATAACTATTAGGAAAAAGTTCGTGGCGTTTTTTAATGCCATCTAACGGGAAAAACGCCACGAACTTTTTCCCACACTTAATATGTGGTAATGTATCTATTGAATAAACAAAAGAGTAAAGGAGTAAGTGCATAAAAGAGTGAACTGAAGTTCATTGAAAGAACGGAATAACCTAGCCTTAGACACACTAAAACACTTGTATGATTTGTGTGTCAACAGTAGTTTTATAATGTTTATCATATGTTTATTATTTGTCTAATTTCTCTCTTGTCTAATTTTATCACAGTAATTAAAAAACAAATCGATACTCGAAGGATTCAATACTTATTTCAATTTCATCATTTTAATTTATAACTTAATAAAATTAGCATGTTTAAAGTAACAGAGAGAAATAAGAAAAGAGGACCGAATTTGTTTTTATAAAACGTGTGAACGTGTCCAATCAGTCAACACCCTCCGCGTAAGTGCTTATGTTCAATTGTGAAATGTGCTGTTCCTGCTTCGTCTTCTCTACGCCCGTGATACGCTAAATATTTCTTCTTATAATTTCAAAATTAACTTCGGATGAAATTTTCGGATAAAATTTGTAAAGAAAAAATCTTACAATTAAGTCAGGAATACGTCTTTTCAAGGATAGGTTGTTTTTCTGGATTGTTCTGGATCATCCCGTATATATCCACTATCTTCTTTCCAATCCAACGAAACATACCGCCTTTTATATTTATTTCATAGATCCATGTCTCATAGTGTTGCTAATGCAATAGGATCGTCCTCATCGATCTGGTAATCCAAAAAATCCATTCGAATTTGCTGATGCTTCTGCTTATGTGCTTTTAGTGAACTGGGCTGTGTAAAAGTTCTTTGACAAATGTCGCATACATATGGTCGCTCGCCTGAATGCGTACGCTCATGACGAATAATATGGCTCTGATGATGAAATCTTTTGCCGCAAATACGACATTCATACGGACGTTCGTTCGTGTGCGTTCTACTGTGAGTCTTCAGGTCGAATCTTTTAAAGAAAGACTTGCCGCAGTGCAGACAAACATGATTCCGCTGCTTTAAATGATCCCTTTTTACATGCTCCTATATGAGACATGTATTATATTTGTAATATATACATACAAGAATGATCCATCTTATATATCAATCTTAAAAATTATATAAGAACAATACATTTAAATAAAAGTATAAATTAAAAGTGAAAAAAAAATAATTTTTATTTAAATAAAAATTTCAAATAAAAATTATTTAGGTTTCGAAGGAGATATTTTAAAATCAATATAATTTGTTTCAGATAGAAGTATTTCCGAAATTTCAAGATCCTTATCTCATAGAATTGTGTGCTTGTTTCTTCTTATATAAATCAATTCTGTTCATTATTCTGCATGTAAAAAAATAAAGATCTTTACAAACTGAATCGTGTGTTTACAAAAATATATTTTATATTTTAAATACATTACATTTTAAAATATAAAATATCCTGTGAAACGTTTTTGAAGATTTTATCTTAACATCTTAATGCTCGGAAAACATTCGATTGTGGCTGGGTCATTTTTAATTTATACTTTTATGATTAAAAAATAAAAAATATTGGAGGAAGAATATTGCATAAACTGTTGAAAATTTGTGTCCACAGACTTGTCATCTTCGAACGCTTTCTTCTCGTTCCAATAATGAATGCATTCAGTACTACAACCGCTCACTAAGCGCTCAGTGAGCTCTTACATTCAATTGGCATATTCCATTAGAACTAAAAAAAATATAGACCAAATGATATAGATCAGATGCAAGAGCTTACTGAGTGCCCAGTGAGTGATCGTAGTACTGAATGTACCCAATGGCTGCATTCAGTGGACTCAACAGTTAAGTGAGCGTTTGCTATTATTGATATATTTTTTTAAATCAATCAGCATCTGGAAGAATACATCAATAGCAGCGAGCGCTCACTCAACTGTTGAGTCCACTGAACGCAGCTAATGGTAGCATTATTAACGACCTTTTTTTCAGTAGTAGTTTTATTTTATCCATACTTGCATCTTATCCTTATTTCTATTACCAATATTTACACATTTCATGTTTAATGAGAAAGTATTTCTTATTAATATACTTATTAATACGTCAGGCCGGTATTCATAGTCTTATTTCAAGACTTAATGTCTTAACGCAGCCTTCTGATTGGTTCGTTACTTCTTAAGATCGTACTTAAGATGGTCTTGAATATAAGATCTGACTATGAATACCAGCCTTAGATGTGAAGTGAAAGATGTTAAACTAATACATATATATGTCTTAAACGAATTTATCTCAGAAATATGATTGCGTGCTGATTATTTTCGGACTTTTAACTAATCTGAAATATTAATAATTCCCCCAAATTTGATTAAAAGTATTTTCCAGTGACCAACCTCTGAATGTTTTCCGAGCATTAAGATGTTAAGATAAAATCTTCAAAAACGTTTTTCACAGGATATTTTATATTTTGAAATGTAATGTATTTAAAATATAAAATTTTGTAAACACACGATTCAGTTTGTAAAGATCTTACGTTTATTTTTTACATGCAGAATAAAATCTATAAAGAACTTACTGCAAAAAATATGATCTCAGCCGGAATATATTTCTCAAAATAAATTGATGTAAAATAACCCAAGTGTCCTTAAAAAGACACATTCCTAATTCAATTCTAAGACGATTTTTTCCTTTATGAAAATTTCGTCTGGAGTTTTCAAATTATAAGGAAAAATACTTAGCATATAGCGAACCGCGTAGAGGAGACGCATCTTACGATTGAACGCGGGCGCTAATAACGCGTATAAGGACACATATTGATCGGATGTGTTTACACGTTTATAAGAACATGTTCATTTCCAAATTGATATTCAAAGATATGACAATTGCGCTCGATAAAAATTGTAACAACTATTGATATATAATTAAGAAATGCTCTTAAAATTATGCTCTTATGATTAGACGTACTGAAATACTTGTGTGTTAATCATAGATCTATAATGCTTATCACACGTAATTATTGTCTAATCTTTTTCTTTTATAAAATTTCTCTAAACAACTTTATCAAAATAATTAAAAAACATATCGATATTCAAAAACTTCAATATTTATTTTAATTTAATCATTTCAATTTATAAGTTAATCAAATTAGCGTATTTGAAATGTATGAAGGACAGAAAGATAGAGGCGATATATTTATTTTGAGAAATATATTCTGGCTGAGGTAATTTGCAATAAGTTTTTTACAGATTTTTCTAAATGAAAAGGGATTAAAATGGAAATTTTCCGAATGCATATTTTAAATAGCGAAAACTTTTTTATTCAATTGAATTCAGTCCAAATTCGATTGGATTCAATTGAATTCAATTAGATTCAGATGCTAAATGGATCACAACGCGTCGATAAACCTCTGAAGAAAACGCTCATGAAAGTCTTAAAAGCATTATTAATTAGATTCAATTGGATGCAACTAGATTGAAAAACTGCATTTCCTATTCAAAATTTCGAATTAAGCAGTATTCACGATGCACAGAAAAAGCTGATATTATTTTTAAATTGAAGGCATAGAAATGCGCTTCATGTAATTCCTACACTGAGAAAAAAATATAGTTAATTTTAATATTTAGTTCAATACTGCCAACTAAACATTTACTTACAATAAATATTTGTTCAATAAAAAAAATGATTGTTAAATTCAAATCAATCTTGTATCAAATAAATATATCTTTATATTTAATAAATATTTAGTTGGTAGTATTCAACTAAATATTTATTAAAATTTACTATATTTTTTTTCAGTGTATAAATGATTAAAAAATGCATTCTAGAAAATTCATTTTAACGTTTGCGAATGCGTATTTCTGAAAATCTGAATCTATTTCAATCCATTCTCAATTACAGGATAATCAGACTTGATTACATACAGATCTGATTGTGCATAAATCCAATTGCGTACGAAATCAATCGCGTACAAAATTGAACATGATAATATATGAGATGAAAATCTATATTATTTCGAATAAATATTTAAATCATGTAAAATATGCCATCATGAACCTTACTTTACATCGGATAATGTGGGGTGGATCTTACTAAGCCCATGTATAAGTTTGAGTTGCACGGGAAATTACAACTTATGTGAAATTATATGTATAATTATGAATCTTGTTTTGCTATAGAATCGAGCAATATGAAGTCTATTTTGCTAACTCCATATAGCATCTATGTACAATCGGGTCTGTATCTGATTACAATATTATGTCTATGTAGCATCAGTATTAATAATGATTGTAATCCATAAGTAATGAACAAAATTCTTAACTGTAATAACATAAGGCCAATGTAACTTAAATAAATTGGTAGACTTACGTTTACTTGTGATAAGGTGCTATAGACTTTCGGACAAATCTCACAAACAAACTTTTGCGGACCATCTGAGGTATGATTATTTGCGATATGTTTGTTCAAAGTAGATTTCCAAGCGAAGGACACTCCACAATCTTTACAATGAAATTTTTGCTGATCGGTAAAATGTATTCCAATGTGTTGTTTATAATTATATGTTGTTGAAAATGCCTTTTTGCATACTAAGCATTGGAACTTTCTTGAAATTATTTTTGATTTTTTCAATTCTTCTGATGTTCTAATATTTTTAATACTTGCACTTTTAGTAGTAATTACATCTATAGGCATATGATTGCTACTGTCTGTATATTCTTTAATATTCTTTATGCCTCGGTTATTATTCATATTTTCTTCTTGTATCGAGGATAATGGTATATTATTCTCGACACATGCGAAGAAATCTGATTTACTTTTAGGACAATCAATTCTTTTATTATTATTTTGCAAAATGTTTGAACAGTCTTTAAAATTATTAGCTTGTACGAAATCTTGATTTGCTTCTTGCTCAGCCTGAGAATCTTGCAATAGTTCTAACAGTTGTTCACCATCATTTTGAATCAAACGTACCATCGAAAGTTCTTTGTATCCTGAGGATTCTATGCCAATATCGGCAACCTCCACAAATTCCAAAAATTTTTCATTACAATTTTCATAATTTAGTCTTTCAAATGCTTCAAGATTAATTTCGACGTATTTATCAAAATCTACATGTGTTTCGTTTTCCAGTAATTCCAAGTTCCCAGAATTATGGATTTGATTTTTCTTTTGCATATTACTTACACATTCATTTTCTTTTGAATTTTGTTTGAAATATTCAGATACCTCATGGCTTAAAATAGCATAATTTTTTTCCTCTCTATAAAAATCAAATTGTGTACAATTAAATTCGTTATTTATATCAACAAGATCATCTAGAGCTTGTTGATGCTCTATTTGATCGATCTTCTCATTTCCTTTTAGATTTGAATTGATTTTTTGACTATCTCTACAAATATTTGAAGGATATCCTATTGTATCTTCCGCATCTTTTGTGCACGAAGTATCCTGCATTTTTTCTACCAAGTTGCTTATTATAAATTCATAAAATTGCTCACCAGTCTCGGTTTGTACTAAATGCAACATTGGTTCTTCATTGTTTAATATGGTATTATTGGCATTATTAATATTTTCTAAATTTTCCTCATTGCATGACAAGTCTTTCTGCATAGCGGATTTGGAAGTATATATTATTTCATTAGCAACATTGTTTTCAGAATGATAGGACTTCATGGAATGATTAAAATTCAGACTGGTTAAGCTGATATTATTACAGTATCTAGGCTCATCAAATTTTAACATTCCTGAATTAGAGAGTTCTATATATAATTGATTGTCATCATCATTTAATGGTTTATTACATTTTTTATTTTCACTAATAATTCCTTTGTTTATTTGTTTGTACAGAAATTTTTGGTCCGTCAAAACTTCATTGGAATTATAAATAGGAAAATTTGTTTCTATATTTAATGAATTTTTTATATTATTTACGGAAGATTCTTTATAAGTTCCTCGGGATATACATATATCTGAATCACTTGATCTCACAATATATTCATTATTTTGAATTTCTGATTCAGTATTAGATTCTCTACCTTGAGATAGTACGGTAAAATTGTTCTTATCTAATTGTTGTAAATAAGTTATACTATCTTTAAATGGTATTTGTTCATGATTATTAACTATATCTTGAGAAGAATTTGAAATAGTATTATTCATCGATAAATTAGTAGATCCAAGTCTTTCCTCAATCTTGACAAAATGATCTTGCAATAATCGATTTGTATTTTCATTTTCGGCTAAATTACTTTCACCAAACTTTTCATACATTTTATATTAGATATTTATATTTATATTATAATGACTAAATCTAAAAGATCAGGTATTTACCTGCTTAGACGTGACATAAATAATAGTCTCGAATAAACGTGCTTTGCTGCCCATATCAATGTTGTGTTTTGCATCCAAATCTCTAGTAGTATTCTGGCTAATATATTTTGGCTTCATATAAGTTTCATGAATTCTATTTTTTATATTATTATCTATTGTCTGAAAAATCTACAATAATAATACATAAGTAATATATAAACATTGGATTATTTAATGAAAAAAATTATAAATTTACAGTTTTTTAAAAATATATAAATTTAATTATTATTTCTTGTAATTATGCTGACAATACAATTAATGTTCTCGCAATAATACTTTTTATATTTTGCAAAAAAAAAAAATACTTTTGAAGACACAGTCAAAAAATATAATCAAAACTTCTCTAATAAGCATTGCTGCTTAGTAATCAATTATTGTTTTCTTAACTCTTTATTGCACAAATTTTTTCAAATATATTTTATTGAATTTAATTTAATATAAAATTTTAATATAAAATTAATTAAATCCTTTATATAAGAGTTGTTGAAATCTGTTGATTTTGTGAAGTAAAAATTAAAAAAAATCAAAATATCTCAATACTGCAATTAAATTTAAAAAATTTAACTATGGCTTATACGTAACTAAAATTATTTAGACATGGTTCCTTTAGATTTCAAACTTCAAAGGAGAATATTAAAAAGAGATTTTTTTCCAAAAGGATGTAAATAAAAGGAAATATTTTTTTATAGATTCTGATAGATACGTAAAAGTATTAAAAAGTTTATAACGTTTAGAGAACATTTCGAAAATTGAACAGGAATATGATGGATTTATTTAAATTTCAATATTCTTGTTTAATTTTCGAGATGTTTCCCAAATGCCACTTTTTAATAACTTCATCGTATCCAGGAAATCAAATTCTATAAAAAATATTATTCTTTTTACTTATCTTTTTGAATAGAAATCCTCCTCTTTTTAACATCCTCTTTTAAAAATTTGAAAATTTTAAATGATGTATTTAATATTGAAATTGTTATTTTTTAACAAAAAAGTTTCGATTTTGCAAGGAAATCACATTATTCCACGATTTCACTGAATTTTTGCAAGATCAGCTAATTGAAAAAAAATTAATACGTACAATATTTTTTTGTTTGTTCAAATATTCGACAAGAAATTTAAGTGATATTAAATTATAAAATTGATAGAAACGTGATATTAAATTATAAAATTAATCAGAAATTAATCGGGTTTTATGACCCGATTTTAGACATTTTTTGTGTTGTCTGAGAATATTACATCCAATTACATACATACAATTTATGAATGTAGAATGGACTCACTTTACTATATATCAATTTTCGATTTAGCATGGATTGACATTACATCAATTTCCGCACTTTATTAGCAGGGTCGATAATGTGATATGTAATGATATAATTCACATCATTTTATAAAAATGATATTAGTGCTGTTAGTATATGAGAACTTTTGAACGTCGTATTATTAATGTAATAATGATTCATCACCTTGTTTTCTTTCAATTCACGATTGTTGATTTGTGGTTTATCGCTGATAGGACTAGAATTATAATACTGCTGCACAACTTCCTTTGGTATTCCATGTATCATTTGTATGTGCCTTGCTAATGAAGACATTTGTGTGAAATTTTTATCACAAATTGAACATGAATACGGTTTAATTCCTGCATATGAAATAAACAAAAAAATACTTGATTCTATTGTTTTCTTTAATTTGATAATTATTCAATTTAGCCTTATCAAACTTGATGAAATTAGACTCATTTGATGCGTTTTGTATGAAATGAAAGAAGTCTGGCAGAAAATAGTCTTAATATCTCGATTCGTAGGGCAGAGCAATGCTTTTTTTCTGCTAGAGTCGTTTCGCGCAAAAATGTATCAAATAAATCAAATATATCAAATGTATCTAATTTCGTCAAGATTGAAAACGAAGAACTAATAATTTAATTATCTTTACTTACATTTAAATATATTTATTATATTATTATAGATGTACTCAATATCTTACCTGTATGCATTCTACAGTGTCTTATAAGATTCGATATATGACTAAACTTCCTCCCACAAATCTCACAAATATAAAAATTTGTTCCTAAATGAATGTTTAAATGGGTGCGCAAATCTGCTTTCCGAAAGAAACCTTTTCCACATATCTGGCATATTTGGGATCTTTCTCCTAGATGTAAACTTCGATGATGATAATCCAATTGTGAAGCACGATCGAAGGTTGAATTGCATTGGAGGCACTTGAATGTTTTCAGCATTTTGTGATACACACTTCTGCAATTCTGTTAATAGCGAATGAAATTCCATATTATTCCATATTATTTTCCAAATGTTATTATTTTCCAAGTTCAGAAAGATATATAAAGTAATTCATAATTAAGCATTTACTTGGATATTTGTTGACTTTATTCAATATATATCCAAGTAAATGCAGTCATAACAAAAAAAGCAGCTTTACAACTGTTATAACATTTTTTAATCATTTGTATCATGAATTTTAATATTAGACCCATATTTTTGAAATTTTGTACGCGGAAATTGTTCGGGTCAATGATTATAAATTAGAAGCTAAAATTACAAAATTCAAAACAACCGATGTAATATGGCGGACTAATAATTCAAATAATTTTTACTAAAATATTCATTATTTATAAAAATAAATTATTTAAAGAACAGTTCACGGCGAATAATGAGAGAATTATTCGAGAGAAAAAGTATCAAGATATCAACAAATCTTGGTATACAAGAGATTCAGTATTTCTTTGTAAATTCAAAATCTTATTTTTGTTTATATATACAACATCTCAAACGTCAATTTTTTTGAAGATATTCTTTTCTATATTTAAAATTTTAGCATGTTCCCAATCAAAATCATGAGTCATTGAAAGCCTATATATTTGCCCAGCAAACGAGAATGGATTGAAATGAATTGAAATGAATTCAGATTTTCAGAAATATTGATTCACGAACATTAAAATGAATGCTTTTCAATTCTGAATTTATTCATTTATTTTTATTCATTTATAGGAATTACATGGAGCATATCTCTATGCCTTTCTAAAAATAATATTAGCTTTTTCTGTGCATACAAACACAATTATGAATACTGTTCAATTCAAAATTTTGAATTGCAGTTTTTCAATCCAATTGCATCCAATTGAATCTAATTGAATCCAATTGAATCCAATTGAATCTAATTAAATTCAAAAAAAGTATTCGCTATTTAAAATATGCATTCGGATAGAAAAAAATTTCAATCCATTTTAATCCATTCTTTGCTGGTTGAATGCTGACTAGTCTTCCTATTTATTCTGCAATCGACTCATCAATTTAAAATCGAAACATTTATATATATTTTGTGTTCGTGTAATAAATAAACACACAAATAGCTAGTGTATTGTCTTTATAGGATTATATTCCAATTTTTTATATATTTAGAAACTTTTCGTAAATTTGATTTAAAAGTATTCAGGTACCAAAAATGAATAGTTTAGTAGATACTATACTTTTAAAGATACTTTAGTTTAATTAGACTCAAAATAGTAACTAAATGGCACTAGAGCATCTGTCAATTTTGTTAATGCACATTAGTTCAACTGAATTAGCTGCAGTTATTAGTTGTTCTGCATTTATACCAAAATTCGAGTAATTCTCATTGTGACTATTATACTCACAAGGGAACTTCCTCATTCCGATTTTTATTTTGCCTTTACCAGTATTCATATTTCGGGACAAAAAAAATTCCTATTTGAAGACAGTGTATCAAAGAACAATAACTTTGACTGCATGTGACTGTGATTGCAAGGCATTCTTCGTGACATATGTTATACCAAATTTCAATAGTTTATTATTATTAGTAATGAAAAATGCGGATTTTGCGCATAAAAAAGTCACTTCTCTCCACCATTAATATCTCTAAAATGGTTGAGGATTTGCCCCGAAATATAAATATACTTTACTGATGAAAACGAAATCAATCGGAGTTTTATTCCGAAATCAAAACTTGGGGAAGTTTTTTTGTCTTGTCAGTTGAATACACGTTCCTTTTCATTCTGACAAGCAAGATTAAACCGAGTTTTTACTTACAATCACTCACAAGCTCGAGACCGTATGCTTGCGTATGCTTTAAGCCTTGTGTCCACAATGCTAAATTGGTATGAATTTTCGATACAAGTTCTCGAATAGAAATAATGATACATATATACTCTGATAACTCTAGAGTATGGTCGAGAATGTAACGTTAAAGGTTATTTAAAAACACATTCAATAGTCGCGTTCCATGATGGAATAGTCGTGAATATGAAGAGAATGGGATATTGGAATAGTTAGCATGCTTCTATTCTATGAATGTAGTACAGACACGAACCATACACTTTCGACGATATGATTTTATCGACAATGTGTGAAAAATGGATGTAGTCACGTTTCATGTTATATAGTTTCCAAATCGAAAATGAATGTACTGGCGATCGTCTACGAGCGATTTCGAATGTGTAACAGAAAAATGGGTAAGGGGCTCCGCATAATAAAGGAAACAGAGAATAAGAATTTCAACCTATCAGAAATCATGTATTGTAGAATACACAATTTCTGATAGATTCTTATTCTTATTCTCTGTTCTTTGTTAACCTTTTCCTTTTATTGTGCGGAGTCTCTAATAGGAAAAAGGTCGGCATGGTCTCTCTCAGGCTGTTATTCCATGAACGGAAATTTACAGTGGAACGGTACAGCGAAACTAATCACAATTGCAGAAAAGAAAGCAGGAGGTCGATTCTCTATTTTCAAGGTGAATTATAAAAGGTGAATTATAAAAGTAAGCAAATTTACTTAGGGGTGCGTTCCATTTCTTGCATGAAGTGCATGAGTATTTAATGCATGACATGGAGTGCAGGGTACGTTCCGTTCCAATACATTCCATATGGTTTTAGTAACGGAACGGATTCACAATGAATTCATACAGTGAACATGGACGACAATTTAAAATTGACTGAATTAAATGCAATAATTACTGTTATATCTTCTTTTTTGACAAAAGAAGAAGATTTATATTTTTCGAGCAGCACTTACAATCTTATTCTGCAGGATAAGAAAAATAAAAGATTTTATCAAAAAGAATGTTTAATATCTATTTTTAAAATATTAAAAATTTAACAAAATTTTTATAGATTATTCTTATGTTCAGACACTTATAACAAAATCTGAAATCGATTCACTGTGAAGCAACTTGAAGTTATAAAAGTTTAAAATATAAAGATTTTAAGGTTAGATTGGAGATATTCTTACTGTCAAAAATTTTTTATTTTTTTCAAAAATAATTAGCAATAGAAATTCAAAAGTACATTTCTGCATTTTAGTTATAAGTATGATAAGTAAGATTCTATATACAATCTTTATTATTCAAACCATAACAGTACATATTCGTCAAAATCAAATTTCAGAAACTTTTCGCTACAATTATACATACAAAACACCCTTAAAATCCACTATTTTTACTTTCCTATCTTGTAAGGATATAACTAATGTAAACTTAACCTCTATCATAATCTACTATTTTATATTCAGGAATTTAAAACGATATGAAAATAGCGGTAATATATCAATATATTAATTTTTCAGCATCATATAAATCAGAGATTAAAAACCGATATTCTATAGCGATATACGCAAAACCGAGATCCAAATACCAGTATTGGACGTTAAATACCAGTATTAAACCGAAATTTTCATAATATCAGTATACGCATAATTTTTCGGTAATACTAGAATATTATACCGTGTATATATTATATAATATATATATATATATATATATATATATATATGGAATGTTAAATTTAAAAAATTTGGGTATTCTGAGCACCCTACTTACGTATCCTTAACCCTTACGTGATTTTGAGTACACTCGCTCTAGCCGAACTACTCATGATTTCAATTTCGCGCTAAAACATGTTGAATGCATAAGCTGCATGAACTGCAGCTCGAGAGGTAAGGCACTTCATGTGATTTCCGAAAGAGGCGGAGTCATGCAATTGGCGGTAGATTGAATCATCCATGCAGTGAGTGTGCATGAAGAGAAATGGAATGAACTTTTATGCTTCTATGCGCATTATGCAAGAAACGGAACGCAGGTGTTGATCAATGAAATTATCAGTATTCTAGTAAATTATTCTAGTATATTCACTCACTTTTGTAATTTTCACCTCGTTTCAAGATACAGAATCGACTCAGAGTAATGACTGCAAAGTTATGATTGATCTCGCTGTTCCATTCCGTTCCAAATTTCCGCTCCATGGAACGTCGGTCT
>Ga0157363_1003402_pt1 | contig 14387 bp, 10 predicted proteins | sample AttsexASBM1_FD_111477 | JGI IMG/M metagenome (GOLD analysis project Ga0157363, IMG submission 111477) | Fungus gardens microbial communities from leaf cutter ant in Ribeirão Preto, State of São Paulo, Brazil - Atta sexdens ASBM1 | ecosystem: Host-associated > Fungi > Mycelium > Unclassified ...
GACCATGAGTAGTAGTATATAAGGTAGACTACTTTGTACTGGGAACTCTATCGAGTTCTCTTGTGTTACTTAATACAAGAGTTGTTTTCTGACTTAACCCTTTAAGTCTTGATTCATAACAATTGAGTTCTCTTGTGTAATCCTATATAAGATTCTTTCTTTTGTCCAGCATTAAGAACTTAAGTTCATAACAGTAACTAACAAAGTGGAAATCTTTGCTATCAGATATGAGATCAACTACACTATTCATTTACCAGATATCAATTGCATTATTGTCATCATAGACACTATTCTAACAGCCAGATAGATCTTTAATATATTGATTCATCTATACCAGTTACATTTTATTGCTATATTGAAAGATCTAAAGAAATTCTTTAATAAGGACCTCAACAACATCATTGAATTTTGGAATTGTCTGGATAGCATCAAGTAGTCCCCACATACATTAGTCAATAAAGAGATGAAGCATTTCAAAATTGACCCTATACTCCCAAGCAAATCATTATGAAAATTCAGCAAAAAAAAGAAGTATAACTCTATTATTCAAAAATAGTTCCAAGCATTGAAATTCAAAGAGAGAAAATTCCTTAAGTTAAATAACAATGACAACATACTAATTTGTTCCACTTATGCCAAGAGTAGAGCCTAGTTGAAACATTTTGGCTTTTCAAATTCATTAGGTTTTTCCCCAGAGAACCTATTGCATGCTCTTGCAGTGATTATCCTATAGAAATGAGAATGTCAGAATCAAAGGTAGTAGACTTTGATTGCTTTCAATTTCTCATTTCTATTTTCTTTTCAATTTATGGTCATGTATCACATGGAACATCATAGAAGGATCTGGAAAAGAATAATATCACTATAGTATATTTAATATATATTAATCTTAAAACAGACATAAAGTCATTTAGGATAGGCTAATTTTAGCATAGCATAGACCATCAGTCTAGAGTATATAAGGTAGATAAACTTGTATAGAGTTCTCTATCAAGTTCTCTTATGTTAACTAATATAAGGTTCCCTTTCTTTGATTTACTCTAAGATCTTTGAATTGTAATATTAGAACTCAATATTCTTTCTGAGACTATTCAACACAGAACTTTCTCAACACTTATCTCTCTTATTGTTATTGACTAAGAGATAACATAGTCCTTTAGTTAAGAAGAGTTGCCAGACCCTAAGCATAAGAAATACACTAGCTAAGCAGGGGAAAGCTTAGCTATTTGACTACACCAAAGCCCACTGGTGTATCTCAGATGTATTACCTTTTGTGGACATGTTCTCTACTTTTTTTCAAATATCAGCTCTATGCTGTTGGTCTCCTTGTGACCAGTACATATAGGAGAATAACAAGTGCTCTTAAGATCTTGTTTAGAGTAGAACAGTTTTCTTAGACCAAAATTGTTTACATTTTTTCTTAAAGTAGTAGTTGGTAGCTTCAAAGTAGTCAGTAAATAGTGCAAGGTAGGACAAGAAAAGAACCTACTAGTACTTATAGAGATTGCTTCAAGTTTTAAATATAAGTTGGAGAGTGAGGCTAGTATAGGCTCCTTTCCGTTACCAGTTTATACATCCTCACCACTATCAATATCGTCTTCACCTATTAACTCCTCTTCCTCTTATAACAACAACATTACTATAAGTCAATATGACCTTTATCAAATTATCAGACAGCAGCAAGAGTGATTGACAGTAATGCAGGTATAAATTCAAGTCCTGCTAGTAACAGAAGGATCTAACATAGGGTCCAATACAGAGGTTGCTAAGCCACTAATATTTAATAGAAAAGTAGGGAAGATAGGAGGTTTATTACAACATGCAAATTATACTTAAGAATGAAGATGAGGGAAATATCAGTAGAAGAACAAATTCAATAGATCTTGTCATATGTGCAGGGAGAGTCAGTGGATGTTTGGAAAGAAAACTTGTTGAAAGATTTGAAATTGAGAAAGGTAGAATTTGGGTCAGCAGGAGAGTTTCTGTTAGAGTTAAAGAAGGAATTTGGTGAAGGAAATAAGGAGTTAGTCAAAGTGGTGGAACTCAGAAGAATGGAGCAGGGAGAAAATATAATGTAAGAGTTTGTACAAGAATTTAGAAGAATAGTGGGAGGTAGTGGATAGGAAAAAAGAGCACTGGTGGAAGAATTCAAAAGAGGAATAAACAGAGTAATCCAGAGAAGGTTGATGGAGACAGAAAGATCTCTGACTAGCATTGAACAGTGGTACAAATGTGCCACTAATTTAGACAGACACTAGAGAGAGAGCAAGATAGAGGAGAAAATATTGAAGAGAAGAAGGAAAAATAAAAATCAGGAACAGAAGAAGGGAGGAGTAGAGAGCAGTCAAGGAGGATTTAGACCAAGACTACTCTCATCTCAGATATGGCCTAGGAGACAAGAAGTATAGCAGACATAGGCAAGATCTACTCTAATGGAAGAGGTAGAAAGAACAAATATAATAGCAGTCAGAAACCTCCTACAAGAATAAGAAGGCAGAGAAGAAAGAATAAGAAGAGATTCTTATGTGATAGATATAGATAGAGGAAGAAACTGCTATAACTATGGGAAGTTTGGCTATCTTGCACAAAATTGTAAGAATTATATAATAGTAGGCCAAGGGAGAAGAATAGAGTACAGGGATAACAGAGACATTATAAACAATTTAAAAGAGAAGGAGAATCTAGTAATCCTTGACTAGATTCTTACAATAGATTCAATATACTAGCTAATTATGTAATGCAAGCTGGTATTCTGGATTGAGAGGAACCTAAAAAAGATAGGAGAACAATATTAAGAGAGAAAAAGGAAATTAGACATATAAAAAAATAAAAGAAGAGTCATTCAGGGAAGTTACAGTAAAAATTGGGCTAGTATAATATGGCTGGATTGCTAGTACCAAACCAACTATGTGTTATATGCTAAGTCCACCCAAATGGAGTATATATCACTACAGTGATACTGCCTTATCAACATCTAATCTACAAGCCTGTCTTCCATAGCAGCCATCTTCCTTGCAACACACTCTTATGGCAATAATGCAACAATCCAAGTATTCTGTCTTCCATGACAGAAATACTCTTATTTGACTTAGTCTTCTATGGCAGAATCGTACTCCTGTTAGTGTCTCAACACTGAAACTTCCACTTAGAGTGATAAGAGCTATACCACTGAAACCTCGAGCATCTTCTATAGTATGTACTTGTATATAAGACTAGTAATTACACTGTAATTTGCTAGTCTGATAATTGACAAAGATAATTCTTATTGAACTCAATCTCCAGTGTTCAACAGCAATATACCAATCAGTACTTACTCCTATCTTGGAATTTATTCCTTTCATCTAAAGTTGCAACTATGCAGTAGACAGATGGTGCAGTATATAAGCTGAAGCCAAGGTTGTTTCACAAGTCTGCATATCTCCAAGCCTACCTTGTGGACTTTTACCTTTGGTGTGAGCTATGTCTGATACTATGCCAAAAGGTAATTTAACTAAAAGCTTATACTTTTTAGCTGACTGACAGTATTTATGCTGATTATAGGAACTCAGGTAAGCAACAGGCTTACAGCTGGAAAGGATAAACACATAGGAAGAAATTACAGTAAAAGTATTGTTAGATGGTGGAGTTACAGAATTGGTGATGAGTTTGGAGTTTGCATGTTAGCAAAGATTTAAATTAAAGAAAATCAAGAGGTTCATTTATATAAGAAATGTGGATGGAATATTCAACAAAGAAGGACCAATAGAAAATACAGTAGAAATAAATATTTTTTATCAAGAACATAGGAAAAACAAGAAGAGAAGAAAAGGAAAAAGCAGCAAAATCAAAAGAGAAAGCAACTAAGTTAGTGCCAGAATGATTCTATAGATGGATCAAGGTTTTTGGACAAAAGCAGAGTAAAAGGATGCTAATGAGAAAGATGTGGGATTATGCAATAAAGTTGAAAGAAGAATTTGTACCAAGGAAAGGGAAAATTTATCCCTTGTCCAGAGAAGAGAGAGAAGAGGTAAGGAAGTTTATTTAGAAGCAGACAAAAAAGAGGTATATCTAACTATCAAAGTCACCATAGATGGCACCAGTGTTTTTTGTGGAAAAGAAAGATGAAAAGAAGAGGATAGTACAAGACTATTGATACTTAAATGAGTGGATAGTAAAAACAATTATCCACTGCAACTTATTTCAGATGTTATTAAGAATATTAGGACTAAGAAGATGTTCATGAAGATGGACCTAAGATGGGGATACAACAATGTGATAATAAAGGAGGGAGATGAGTGGAAAGTGGTCTTTACAACACCAGAAGGGTCATTTGAACCAATGGTTATATTTTTCAGTTTGACAAATTTACCAGCCACATTCCAGGCCATGATGAATGAGTTGTTGAGAGATCTGATTAATATGGGAAAAGTAGGGAGTTTTATTGACAATATAATGGTAGAGACAAAAAGCAAGGAAGGGTATAACAAATTAGTAGAAGAGATATTGAGAAGATTAGAGAGAAATAATTTATACATGAAACCAGAGAAGTGCAAATAGAAGGTCAGAGAGGTGGATTTTTTAGGAGTGGTAATTGGACCAGAGAAAATAAAGATGAAGAAGAAAAAAGTAAAGATAGTGTTGGATTGACCAGTCCCAAAATTGGTTAAGGATATGCAAAAGTTCTTAGGGATAGCAAATTATTACAGGAGATTTGGAGAAGGATTTGCAAAGATAACAAGGCTGTTGCATGAGTTGATGAAGAAAGAACAGAATAGGGAATAGGGAATTAGGCAGAAGAAGTTGTTTGCAGTACTAAAGAAAATGTTTATGACAGAATCAATACTAGTAGCACCAGACTTGGACAAGAAGATGAGGATAGAGGTAGATGTGTCAGATTATGTGACAGGAGGGATATTATTTATGGAGTACAGTGATAGGAAATGGAGGCCAGTAGCATATCTATTAAAAAATTGGAGGCATTTATTAGAGGGTACTAAGTATAAGTTTGAGGTCTGGATAGACTACAAGAATTTAGAATACTTTATAAAAGCATAGAAATTGAACAAAAGACAAGTGAGATGGACATTGTATCTGTCAAGATTCAATTTCACCTTGAAATATGTGTCAGGAACAAGAATGGAGAAGACAAATGGACTAAGTAGGAAACTAGACTGGAAAATAGAGACTAAAAACAATAATAATAATCAAATATTAATTAAGGAACAATGGATTCATAATTTATCTGAAGTAATAATAGAAGGACCAGAAGTAGATATAATAAAAAAAGTAAAAATAGCTAGGAGTAAGAAAAAAGAGGTAGTCAAAGTAGCAGAAGAAATAAAGAAGGCAGAAGTCAAGGTGTTGAGAGAAGATAAATGGCAGATAGAAAGAAATTTGGTATTGAAGGAAGGAAAGGTTTATGTACTAAAAGATGAGAAATTGAGAATGGAAATAATCTGGTTACACTATAATGTGCCAGTAGTAGGACATAAAGAAAGATAGAAGACAATGAAGTTGGTAACAAGGAACTATTGGTGGTCAAGAGTGACAAAAGATATGGGATGATATGTAGATGAATACAATATGTGTCAGTGGATGAAGAATAGAATAGAGGCACCAGTAGAGAGGTTGAAGCTGAGTGAGGTACATAAAAAGCTATGGACACATCTGATGGTGGACTTTATTACAAAACTACTATTAGTAGCTGAGAAAGATGCAATCCTAGTAATCTGTGATAGGTTGTCAAAAATGATACATTTTATAACAACAGAAGAGACTTTGACAGAAGGATTGGCAAGGTTGTTTTGGGACAATATGTAGAAACTACATGGATTACTAGAAAGTGTAGTGTCAGATAGAGGGCTGTAGTTTGTAGTGGAATTAACTAAGGAGTTGAACAAAATGTTGGGGATAGAAACTAAATTGTCAATATTATTTCATCCACAAACAGATGGACAAATAGAATGAATAAACTAAGAATTAGAACAGTATCTTAGGTTCTTCATAGACCACAGACAAAAGAACTGGCCAGAATGGTTAGCATTAGCAGAGTTTGTGATCAACAATAAAGTATATTCAGCAACTAAAGTTTTTCCATTCATGGCAAACTATAAAAGAGAGTTGAGAATGGAAGCTGATATAAGAAGAAAAGGAAAAGTGAAGAGAACAACAAAGTTTGCAGAGAGAATAAAAAATGTTCAGGAGGAAGCAGAAGCAGCTCTAAGGAAGGCACAAGAAGAAATAAAGTGATAGGTGGACAGAGGGAGGAAAGAAATAGAAGAATGGAAAGCAGAAGATAAGATAATGCTAAGTATGAAAGATTTGGTGTTCAAGGAATGACTGACAAAGAAATTTGTGGATCAATATATTGGTCCTTACATCATTGAGGAAGTGGTTTCCACTAATTTGATCAAGTTACAACTACTAATATCAATAAGAATTCACCCAGTAGTAAATGTTAGTTGAGTAGTATGATATAGGAAATAAGTAGAAGGACAGAAAGTGGAAGAAGTGAAACTAGTAGAGATAGAAAGAGTCAAAGAGTAGAAGGTAGAAAAAATATTAAATAAAAGAAAAATTAAAAGAATTGTAAAGTATCTAGTGCAATAGAAGGGATTTATAGTGGAGCATGATTCATAGGAAAGAGAGGAAGATTTAGAGAGTGTAAAAGAGGTGGTAGCAGAATTTGAAGAAAGACTGAATGCAGAATATGACAGAAAAAGTTGGATATGGCTGAAGAAAGAGACTTTAGGAAGGGAGTATTACTAGAGAAGTACACAGTAAAGATATTGTATAGGTGAGATAATGGCAAATTTGAAAAAAAAACCTGAGAAAGTTGGAGAGAAACTGGAAAATATGGAAGTTAGTTTCTCTGGAGGAGAAACCTTGAAGGGGAGGGGGAGTAATATCAGAATCAAAGATAGTGGACTTTAATTGTTTTCAATTTCTTTCTCATTTCTATTTTCTTTTCTATTTATTTTCTATTTTGGAACCTAGAGTTAGAGTTTAATGTGATGTGGTGTCACAAATCAGTCACAAGGTCATGGTCACATAATCACATAGAACATAGAACATTGTAGAAGAATCTGGAAAAGGATAACATTACTATAGCATATTCAATACATATTGACTTTAAAGCAGACATATAGTCATTTAGAGTAAGCTAATTGTAGTATAGTATGAACAGACCATCAGTCTAGAGTATATAAGGTAGATAGTTCTATATAGAGTTCTCTATTGAGTTCTCTTGTATTAACCAATACAAGGTTTTCTTTTTTTGATTTACTCTAAGATTTTTGAATTATAATAGAGAAGATATATTTTATTCAAATGTCTGCAGTATAGAAAGTCTTGGAATCTGAAGAGAGTGTTTCTAAAGGATATTCTAACTTTTTTTAGAGTTCAATCCTGAAGCATTATACTTCTAAGAGAGCTGTTATAGCAATCACTTAATCATAAAGACTAAATAGTGATATTAAGCAAACTCAAAAATACGATACATACATGGTCTGTGCTAACAATAAATAGTCCTGCCCTAACATATACATATTGTCCATAAGTCCACCACACTATTATTACAAGATGAACATGTTTACTGACATTATTGTTTTAGTCCCTTCTACTTCATTCCAGACTTACAACATCACATCATGTGACCATGGTCACATACCTCTTCATCATCCAAGAAAATCAAAAGAAAATCAAAAGAAAAGAAATATTAAATCAAGAAAAATAGATAAAAAAAGAAAAATGTTAGTGTTCAAGCATACTATGACAAGAGCATCATTTAAAAAGAATAAATCTTTTCATTCATATATTCTAGTTTTTCTTTTTTATTTCTTCTCTCCTTTTTTCTTATTTCCTTTTATCTTTCTTTTTATTTCTTTTGTCTTATCTAAGTAGTTATGCTATAACTACCATGGTCTACCACTGCATTCCATGTAATAAAGTTTTGATCTAAAAAAATTATTGATGCTCCACATCATCTATTTTGGATCACATTTACATGATTATCTAAGAGTTATTACATATATCAATATCAAGTTGATCAGCTTGAGATTTTCATTAAGGAAAGACATTTTTAATCATTGTGATATTAATCTTAAGTATTTGAAGAATACTGAGGTAAAATTAAATAATATCCTAATTATTATGATTCAAACCTCCAAGAGTTAAGATAAGGAAGAGAACCTTATATTAAATTAATATAAGAGAACTCAATGGAGTTTCTAGTACAAACTTATCTATCTTATATATGCTAGGCCACTGGTCTATGCTATAGTACCATTAACCTACCCTAAAAGCTATATATTATCTATAAGATCAACATGTGTTAAACATATTATAGTAATATTGTTTCTTTTTAGAATTTTCCACCATATTCCATCATGACATATGTGTGATTGTGTGACAGTGACTGATGTCACACTAACACTAATCTTAAGTCACCAAAATAAAATAAAAATAAAAATCAGAGAGAAAAATAAAAATTGTTAAGTTTATTATCTTTAAATCTGATACTAATCATGACAGAGGACTTTGACATTAGAGATAATAACTGAAACCTGTTATACCCCCACCATTTGTCATATACTGACATACTTTGAGAAGTGGTAGATAACTTTGGTTTAGAACTATCAATACCTATCATTCCAGTATCTATGTGATATCTGGACAGTTCTCAAGATTCAAGCTTAATACTAGATCTAATATTCCCCAGAACAGGATTGGAGGAATTCAACAACCACATTATATCACCAAATCTTCAAAGTCTATCAGATTATACTCTCTTATTAGTATCCATTATTATAGAGGAAGAATTTATTCAAGAGAAGAAACAATTAGGAATAGTGCTAAAGAAAAAGAGTTTATCAATGAGCTCAGATGTAGGATAAGTTCCATGGTGACTTCTAACATCACTAGCTGTGAAATACTTGAATGCATAGCTTAAGAATTTACTTCTATTGCTGAAGATCTTTGAAACAAATTTTTAAAATTTGTCAACATCACTAAAAGATCTAAAGCATTGTGAAACAAAGAATGTAATAGAAACTTAGCTATATACCAAAATTCTAGAAGCTTAACTAACTGGAATAGATATAAAAAATTGGTTAAAATAGCTAAAAGAGTATTCTTTAATCACAGAATTCAAGAAATGGCAATATCTAACAAGAGACCATGGGACCTTATAAACTAGGTCAAGAAACACAAGCTACCAGCCATGAAAGCCATCAAATTTAACAGTCTTCTATTCAATGAATTAAATGACCTGTAGTAATCTCTATACCAATTGTACAACTCAGTTCAAGATAGACCTATTAACTCACAACTTCTCAATAAAATTCCTTCATGCCAATGAATGGAGTGGTCTCCATTCTACAATGCACAACTCAAAGATGCTATTAACAAGTATAGTAGTTTCTCTACTCTAGGTCTAGACTATATCTCATGGAATCATCTCAAAGAGGTATTAAATAATGTTGTTCTAACATTGCAAACATAGCAAATACATGTATCAATCTAAGCTACTGGCTAACTCACTTCAAGAAATCATTGTCCATCATCATTCCTAAACCAAATAAACCTTTGTATGATACCCCAAAAGCTTTTTGCTCTATCATACTTCTCAATATGCTAGGAAAATTAATCAAGAAAGCAATAAGCAGTAGACTTCAAGTATACTCTCTTAACTTATTTCATTCATATAAAATGAGTGAAAGGACTTCATACTAGCATCCTTGCATTTGACATAGCACAATTTTGTCCCTTCTTGAATTATCAGCTACTTTCTATAGTTCTAAACAAAGTGAGCTTTGATTTTAGAATATCCCAATTTTTCTCTGATTATTTAATTAATAGACAAACTCAATATGTTTGGAATAGCTTCATTTCTCCTTTCTTTAGAGCTGATATTGGTGTTGGTTAGAAATCTACTCTCTCATCTATTCTCTTTGCTCTTTATATCACTTTTATCTTTTATATTAGAAAAAGAACAAAAAATCTTTTTATCATTTGTTAATGATTGTCTTCTTATTTTTTAAGAAAATCTTTTTGAAAAATCAAACACAAATCTTTTTTATGGTTATAGTATTATTTCTTCTCTTTTTAAACAATTTTAGCTTGTCATTGAACATGATAAGTCTGATTTTTTCATTTCTCCAGAGTGATAAAGAACTCTAATACTCTCCCTCTAGATTTGAGATCTTTAAGAGGTGTGGTTCTGAGACTAAAAGACACTTGGTGATATTTGGGATTTTTCTTCAACAGAAAACTCTCATTTTGACATTATATCCATTATCATGCCAACAAAGTGTTATCAACCATCAAGAATATAAAGATGTTGGGGAATTCAATAAGAAGTCTTTCACCAGTGCACAAATGACTATTATATAGAACATGTATACTTCCTATTACATTATATAGTTTCCAGCTCTGGTATTTCAAAGGAGTGCTATTATACTATTCTTTCAAAAAGCTAAAAAAGATGTAAAAAAGAGCAGTTCTTTGGATTATAGGAGCTTTTCATACTTCTTTATCATAGGAAGTTAAGGCTATCACTAGTCTCATTTCTATTCATTTCCATCTTGACAAAATTAGCAGTCAGCATCATCTTAGAATGTCATCACTCCCCAAGTAACATGCTATCACTTTTCTCTTGGATGAACAGCATTCCAAGAATAATAGTCTTTATCACATGGCCACATTTCAACTCACAGCCAAGCAATGTACAAAAATCAAGAGTCATATTGTGGACACTAATAATTGTCTGGATGAAAATTTCCCTTCTTTTAACAACTTAAATAAGAAACTTTCTCTAGGTTTTTGTCTGGTAGATACTTTCTCTAATCATTTTTCTTTTTTTTCTGTCAATTGTAAAGACCCTGAATTACTAAATACTCATTGAGACAGATTAGACAATATATACAAAGAGTCACTCATAAAAAAAGACACTATACTCATCATAACAGATATAAGTATCAAAAATAACATTATTACCTCAATCTCTCATATTTTCAGAGGTTAAGAAATCATTGCCAAAACTGTTCATCATGCTACCAATATCAACTCTACTGAAGCTGAACTCTTTGCTATTAGATATAGAATTAGTCACACTGTACATTTACAAGACATTAATCACATCATTGTTATCACAGATACTATTCCAGCTACCAAATGGATCTTTGATACAATAATTCATCTATATTAGTTACACTCCATTGCTATATCAAAGAATCTTAAGAAATTCTTCAATAAGAGTCCCAATAACTCTATTGACTTTTGGGATTATATAGAAAGCATCAAGTAGTCTCCACACTTGCTAGTTGACAAAGAGTCAAAACATCTTAAGATTGACCTTGTATATCCAAGTAAACCATCATGGGAGTTTAGCAAAAAAGAAGAGTATAATTCTATTGTGCATAAATGGCAGATATATTTTCAAACATCAGGATACAAAGAGAGAAATTTCCTTGAGTTCAACAATGATAACAATACACTGATTTGTCCAATATATGCTAAAGGTAGAGCTTAGCTGAAATATTTTGGTTCTTCAAATTCATTATGTACATGTGTTACCAGACTGGTTACAGATCACACATCAATCAGTGAATATAGGCTTAGGTTCTTTTCTAAAGAATCTATTGCATATCTATGTGGTAATTATCTTATTGAGATGAGGAGGCATATTCTTTTTAAATGTTCACCATACAAAAAGTCTTGGAATCTAAAGAGAGAATTGCTTGAAGATATTCTCACTTTCCTAGAATTCAATCCTAGAGCATTTTGCTTTCAGGATGGCATTATACAAAAGAGAGGTCTTTTCTTTTTTATATTAGTTTCCTTTGTCTTCTTCTTTTATTTCTTTTTGTTTTTTCTTTCTTTTCTTTTCTTTTCTTCTTATTTAAGTAGTTATGTTATAATTACCATAGTCTACCACTGTGTCCCATGTAATAAATTGTTGATTTTTTTAATTAAAAAAAAACAGAAAAAGTAAGAGCAAAAATAGAAAGAGAAAGAAAGAGATTCTATAACAATTAATACTTGAACTGTCCAGTGAATATGATTAATCAAAGCCTGCTACTTACATGAGTTCCCATAATCAGCATAAATACTGCTAGTTGGCTGAAAAGTATAAGCTTTCAGTTGAATTGCCTTTTAGTGTAGTTGGTTTGGCACTAGCAGTCCAGCCATATTATAATAGATCATATATTCTTACAATGAGATAGTGTAGTAGCTGGATCTATAGATAATCAAGAAGATCTAGATACTTAAGAAAAACACTTTCTTTGAAGTAGTAAAGAGATTAAAAGCCTAAAACTTATTCAAGGATAGGTATAATTATCTAAGTGTAGATCAAGCATAGTGCCTATTCTTGTAGTTGCAACTAATTATAGACAACAACCTTGGCCTCAACTTATGTAATGTGTCAGCTACTTTTTATGTGATTGTAATTTCAAACAAAGTTAGAATTGGAAGAGATTAAGAGTAACCAGGTTGCTTAGATTTGATTATTAGACTAATGAAAGTATAGAGTATTGTTATAACTTAAACTTAAGTGCTAGAGTAAAAGTAGGATCTTGTATTGGTTAACATAAGAGAACTCAGTATAGTTCCTAGTATAGGTGAGTTTACTCTAATTCATAGTCTGTATGCACTTTATATTTATCCTAAATATTATAAGTCATGTAATAGTCACAACTGTTATATATAATATCATGTTATCCCCTTTTACTAAGTCCAAAAAAAAGAAAGAATAGAAAGAAATATCACATATTTATTTGACTACATCATGAATAATATTCCCCTAACATCCAATCTGCTCAGAACATCTGTGGAAGAGTATATCTTTCTTTCTATCTACTCATCCTCTTCTAGTATGGATTTACTTTTCTATATCTGATCACTCCAGTACTGATCACATGGCTCCTCATGATCTCCATAGAACTTTGGACTTGATTTCCAAGGACTTTAGTGTATCAAGAGGAGTCATCTGTCTCCTCCAATCCTTAGATAGTTTTAGTACCAGTATTTAAGACATTTAAATATTCTGTAGTTCTTTAACTTGAAAATCAACTAGTGTAGTGCACTGTTTTGAGTGCTCATGCTCAGAAGTCTGACTTTCTCATGCTTTATTTCCTAGTAATATTCTCTTTTTAAATATAACCATCATAACATGTAGAGATGCAGTATATCTGCTAAAGCCAAGGTCATCCAGAATCTATATCTACATATATTGGATAATATTCCCATACTCTTTCAATAACTTCTGTAATTCTCCTACAAATAGTTTTCTCTTCCAGGCATGTCCCTTACCTGACAAGGAATCAAAATAGAAAGATAAGAGAAACTTGAATAATAGGAGAGAAATAGAAAGAGAAAGAGAACAAGTTTACCATATTTAAGTCTAACAAGTATCTGTTTAGTCTCAAATACTAAGTACTGTAGTTGGAACTGTGACTAAGGTAATAGTGGAGAATAATATAGCTAAGAGGATATTATAGAGACAATCTATAGATGAGATGACAATCTAGAGTCCATGTAACAAGTCATCAGGTAATAAAAAATAGGAACATGATTTGTATTAGAGTTATGCACAAATACAGAAAATATTTAAGACTGTTAAGAGACTTATTTATAAACAAAAGACAAATATCTTGGATGTCTTGGAAGTGGGTTTATTTTTTTACTTTTTACTTTATTTGATAGTTTAGTATTTTCTTATATAAACTTAGCTAAGAGAGTGTGACATGATATGATATGTAATAGTCACATATATCACTGTAAACAATTATGTAATCTCATAGAACATTATAAAACCCTTTAGAAAGACCCAGTTATTACTTTAGGATAAGATAATATGTATAGACCAATTACTAAGATATAAGTACAACTTGTATATTAAGTATATAAAAGAACTCAATAAAGCCCCTAATACAAGATAGCTTACTTTATATATTCTAACTTTAAGTTTAAGTTTATAATATTAGAACTTAATACTAATATTTAAAATAAATCCTTATTGATATCACATACCATCTGACATCTGCACTCTTCTCATCTGTTATGGAATGCTTTGGACCTAACATTTTATTTTTCTTTTATCTATTTTTCTTTTGATTTTATTTTTATTTTTATTTTTATTTTTCTTTTAGGACAATGAAGAAGGCACATGACAAGGAAGTCACATGACAGGTCACATGATGTGACGTCAGAAGCCTAGAACTTGATGGAAGAGTCTGGAAGATGACGTCAGGGTACCTGGAGTACACATAGTAGCCTTGAGTAGGACATGAGGTAGGAATGAGGATGAAGCATGGACATAAGGGCAGGGTTATTTATTAGTAGCACGGACCATGAACCCTTTGTATAAATAGGACTCTAATTAAGAAGAGGCTCCTTGTCGAGTTCTC
>Ga0157363_1003403_pt1 | contig 14386 bp, 7 predicted proteins | sample AttsexASBM1_FD_111477 | JGI IMG/M metagenome (GOLD analysis project Ga0157363, IMG submission 111477) | Fungus gardens microbial communities from leaf cutter ant in Ribeirão Preto, State of São Paulo, Brazil - Atta sexdens ASBM1 | ecosystem: Host-associated > Fungi > Mycelium > Unclassified ...
ATATATGTAAATATATAAAAAAATATAAAAAAAAATAAAAAATATATAAAAATATAAAAAAAATAAAATATATTTTTATATAAAATTTTTATAAAAAATATATATATAAAATATATTTTATATATATATATATATATATATATATATATATATATATACGTTGTAATTACATAAAAAAAATAAGATAAAAGATTTTATCTTTAAAAATACTTCGAAAGTTTAAACTTATATGTTATGTCCGATCTCTTTTATTTTTAAAGCGTCTCCAGACAACATGGCTAATATAGGTACGCCAAATATTACACAAACACACAAACATGAATATGAATGTAGATATTAGTGTATGCGCTCAACATCGTTGTTTAAAGCTGTTTTGACATGATCAAAAATGTCATTTGTATCTTATTTTTTTTTACAATTTAAAAAAAAACCATTCTTTTCGAGTTATTTTGATAGTTTTTTCATGAAGTTAAATTAGTTCACTTTTGATGATTGATAGGATAATGTTTACTTAATTCGTTTATGGTAATAAGTAAAAAATCACACTTTTTCTATTTTGTAACTTTTACAATCCTTCATGATCACTGGAGGTCCAGGGGTCCCCAAAAAGATGTAAAATTTTATATTTCTAAGATCTTTTTTTAAAACTGGACTTAAACTGCCATTTATCTGATTTAAAATATTTTTTTTTGCGTTTTCGGTTCAGAGATGCGCACGAGACGAGAAAAATCGCTTCGAAGAAAAATGGTCTCGAAACCGCGAGACGAGAATTTTAAATAATCTTGTTATTGTAGATCTCGATATCGATCTCGAATGTTACAAGTAAATTTGGTCTCGAATCAATATATACAGCTGGTCACAGAAAGATTGCAACACTTTTTCTTCGATGGATTTCGGAACGCAGCTTGCTCTTCTTGTAATTGGTTCTTACTCATGGATCTATAAATAAGAACCAATCGCTCGGTAAGCAAGCTGAATTCCGAAACATCGAAAAAAAGTGTTGTAACCTTTTTATGATCAGCTGTACAAAGAAATGCAGTATAGTACCAATAGATTTCTATATAAGAAGAAAGGCTCTATTATAAAATACTGAGTCCATTTTGAGTAAATGCTAGAAATCTATAGGCAAAATTTAAAAAAATAATAGATGATTTTAAAAGAAATTTAATAAGATTTTAGATAACATTATGTAAAATATAATTAAAAAAAAATTTTTTTTTAAAGAAATATAAAAAGTGAATAAATTACAAAGTCAAAAAATTGTACTCCTACTATGAGATGCCCCGAGAAATCGATAATACAACGCAAAATACGTCAGTATTGCAATTAAAAAACGTTGTTTAATGTTTCTAAAATTTCTAAAATATGATATAAGTAAATATTTTAAAATAGACCAGTGTGTGCGCAAAATGAGCATGCGATGCATTGTACCCAGAATTCATCTTCAGATAGTTGGAACCAAACATCACAAAAATAAGTTCATTCCAGTTCATTTCAGTTGTTTTTATTATTGTACAATAATATTTATACTTTAGCAATGATTTTCACTATGACATAGGAGCATAGATTATTTCATATTAAAAATATTCTGAATACGATCTCATATTACGATTTTCACGCTTTATAGTTTTACAATCAAATCTAACTTCTGTAATTAAGTAATTTAACATCCCGTAATTTTCTATTAGTAGAATCTTACTCATTACATGAATAATTTATTGCGAAATATTTACATATTAAATAATACATTATATTTACATATTAAATAAACAAGATTTAAAAGCACATCTCAATGAAATTTGAAGACATCCAAATTCTAAAATATTTTTACAATGATTACAGGCATGATCTAATAATGCATTTTCCATTAAATAGTTTTCAATTCAAGAACAATAAATTCATGGTAGAACTAATAGATATCGTTTATTAGTTTAGCAAAAATGTAACTATCTCGTATTATAGGGCGCCTGTTGAAAATTCTTGTAAGTTTTTTGTATCAAATCTTAAAAGAGTATGTGATCAATCAACATTACTAAATGAACATGAATGTACATGAATCATATAAGAATCTTATATAATTTGTTCATGAATCTCACCAATAATCTTTATTTTCTATAACTTTAGGAATCTGGAATGAATCATACACTATAATTTATATCGCAAAGATCTTGCCTTAACTTTATAAAAACTCATAAAAAATAATTTCTTTATAGGTTCATTCAAGAATATGGTTTATATTATAGAATATTAATTATGTGTGATTCCTAAGTATTACAGGAAAGATCATGTATCAATTTTAAAAAATATATAGTTATGAAATTATTTATCTTTCAAGTTGGTGCAGTAATCTGGCATAAATCGTACATGGCGATTTATATCGCAATGAAAAGATTTTAATTGCTAATTTAATCTAATAAGATACTCTTAAGAAATAATTTGTTTACATAATCGCTCCAAAGTAATGAAGGTGTCCATCATCCCAATAAATGAAATGGATTTAAGGAATGAATAGAAACTGGATTAAATATATGAAATAAAAAAGAATTAAGAAAAATTTGTTAGAATACTGAAGAAGACTAAAAAAAAAATCAAAACGTATATTATCATTGTCTTAATAAATTGATAAATTATAATTTCGCTATAACTAGCGTAAGCTTTGTACGCTTTTTTCTCAAATTAAGTTTGATTTAATCGAGAAGTCGTTATTTAATTTGTAAAATAATAATAAAAAGAATTAATTTTTAGCCAAAATGAGTTCTTTTAAATCTCATTCAACTCCTTGCTTGTCCCATTCTATTTGGGATACGAACAATAAATCACACAAAATTCCAATAGTATTCTTGTAATATTTTCATAATGACACTCTAGTTACAAGCACGCAAAATTCATGTAATTTGCACGTAAGATTCATGTAACATGCGTGTAAACTTCATGTAACATGCTTATAAGATTTACGTAACATGGGTAAGATTCATGCAAAATTCTTGATTTATCTACATCTATTTACATCTATCATATGCAATATATTCTTATACGATTTTGTATTCCTGTCCGAAATTCGTATGTAAAAATTCTCTTGGAAGATCTCACAAGAATTTGCAACACACATACACGCACACGTACACGCGCATGCATACACGCACGCACGCACGCACGCACAGGATCAATAGGGAGCTTTCTTCTGTACGTATAAATTTACAGGATCAGACCTGCGAGATGAGCCGTAGTCCTAAAAATCGTGATTCGATATCTCTGCGTTCCGATATTCATTGCCAATATTACCCAAAGAAAATCTATATACAGTGCACGTAACGTACATTATAGATTTTCAGTACTGACAGTCTCTGTCAGCACTTCTCCCGATTGCCAATGCTTCGACCACGAATGTTGTGCGAATGTTTATATTGGAGGAAAAAAAATTTACAGATAACAACAGAATTTTTACATTACATTGAGAAAAAAATAGAATAGAAATAAATAAATATATAATATAAATATATTTATTTACTACAAAAAATAATAATTTAATTTAACAATCACTTCTTTCTATTAAGTAAATATTTATTTATTGTAAGTAAATGTTTAGTTGACAGAGTATTGAGTGTTAAATTAAATTATTGTTTTTTTGTACTAAATAAATATATTTATATATTTATTTGGAAATTAATTTATATTTAATAAATACTTAGTTGATACTATTCAAATAAATATTTATTGAAATTTAGGATATTTTTTTTCCACAATCAGTGTACTTTTGTCGTTTTTGAATTTTAAGGTTTCTGTAGTTGCTGCGATCATACTGAATCGTAAGCGAGAAATGATACATTGATATTTGTTATGGAACATTTGTAAAAACAATTGGATAAAATGAAATGATCAGATCGCTTTAAAACATTGGTAAAAAAGTCTTTAAATGATATCCTGCAGTTAATAAAGTCGTAAAGTGTACGTGAAGTGAAAATAAGCTATGCATGCACATTGAGTAAATGCACTTCATGTGTCTTTTATCACTTTTTATTTATTGATTGCCTGAATAAGTAAAGATAGCTTTCGCCAATTTTTATAGTGTTTAAAGTGATCTCACCATTTCGTTTTATCCATCCTATTTGTCAAATAGAGACATACAGAAAATAATCTATATATCCGTTTAATGTATTTGTCCTGCATTATACGATAGAAACTACTAAAAAACACTTAGTTGTTTCTGTTCGCATGTACAGGATACTTCAAATGTGGATACTTTGCTTGAAGAAACGCATAGAATATTTACCTTGAAATACTGACAGAAATTATAGTTTTACAGTAGTTAATAAATGCAGATATGGTACTAGTCATACACTCACGTTACAAATGGACGTTTAATGTCTCAAGCAATTCTGACAGGAACGTGTGAATTTCGTGCTGGTAATTCTTGATTTTATTAAATACGTATATAATTTCTATTGTATATTGCGAACACAAAATTGTGTTCATTCAAACGCAAACATTTTTTACTTGCAAATTTATCGTGCATTCCATGCACGATTTATAAAGCGTACGATTCGAATACAATTCGATTCTCGCAGATGTTGTATCTGCATCTAATGATTTCTGTAAATTCTGTAAATTCTGTAAATTCTAAATTCTAGGGCACATTCTCTTTATTTATAAAAGACACGTAATCAAAATCATTTATCGTTTAAGACGTCACAATTTAATATGATAGCCATGGCAACTACTCAGAAATAATTAACATAAAATTGTTTATTGAAAACTTATTATTCATAACAAATTAAAATACAAGGTCTATTATATTAATCAAACAATTAAGATGATAAATTATATTTTAATTTGTCATTGCTTAACAGTTTATACGAGCGTGTAATAAAAACTTTAATTATTTATTATTCCTATTATTTTAGAAATAAAGTTAAGGTAGAAATACCCAGTTATGTAATATACAGTATTTTTTTGTAAAATTGTAATAAATACATTCATTTATATTCACAAATAAAACTATTTTTGTATTTTTTAAATTATTTTTCGGCAATCCGTCGTCGAGATCTCGTCGAGAACGAGATCGAGATTAGATATTCTCGAAAATCCGTGATCAAGATGAATGTTCTTTTTTCGAGATCGAAATTGAGATTGCAGAATTTTCGACTCATCTCGTGCACATCTCTACTTCGCCGCATATTACTTCTTGGACATTAGTCTTTGCGATTTTTGAAAATATGTGAAAATTAAAAACTTTAAAAAGCCACTGCATTTGCATGTTTCACAATGTTGAAAATATGTTCAGTAACTTTTGTGATTTTAAAGAATTATTTTGCCCCCTGACCAACATAAAATTCTCAAAAAATGTGATCACGAAGGATTAAAGTAGAGGAGATATATATATATATATATATATATATATATATATATATCCTTTCAATCAAAAGTACAAAGTCTGAAAGCCGAGACGGCTCAAAATTTAAAAACCTACGATATAAAGAAGATGACTTCATTTGCCTATAAATCGATTGCCTATATATAGGTGTATAAGCTTAAATCCGCTGTTTTTAGTCAGAAAAACACATTTTTTTTTCTAGGAAACAAAAACAAATTTATTCAAAGTACTTGCCCTCGCTAACTATACATTTTTCCCATCTTTCGGGCAATTTGTGTATACTACGCCAAAAAAATTCCTCATCTTTCGAGGCAAACCACTCATCAAGCCATTTTCGGATATCTTCGTAAGAATCGAAGTGCCGCTCAGCGAACCCATCGACGAAAACAGGTGATAGTCAGAAGGTGCCAGGTCTGGTAAGTAAGCGGGATAGGGTAGTACTTCCCAGTTGAGTGTCTCCAAGTTTTGGACCATTGTTGACGTGTGCGATGATGCGTTGTCATGTCTTTTCCGATAATGCGGCCTTTTTATCACGCAGAGCACGGTGCAATTTGATCAGTTGTTGGTGGTAGCGGTGAGCATTAACAATTTCACCAGGTTTTAACAGCTCGTAGTAGATGATACCCTCCTGATCCCAAACGCACAGCACCGTCTTCCGTCCGAAGCGATTTGATCTTGAGGAAGATGTTGATGATTGAGAGGGATCAACTCAAGATTTCTTGCGTTTAGGATTCTGAAAATAGATCCACTTTTCATCGCCTGTCACAATCCGATGCAGGAACGACTTTCTTTTTTGTCTGGCAAGTAGAATTTGGCATGTGTTTTGGCGTCGCTTCATCTGTCTATCGTTCAGTTCATGCGGCATCCATTTTCCGATCTTTTGAACTTTCCCCATAGCATGTAGCCGCATGGAAATGGCTGCTTGAGAAACACCCAATTGCTCGGCAAGCATTTTTTGCGATTGGGTATCCTCATCCAAAAGAGCCTGCAATTGATAGTCCTCAACTTTCCTGGGCCGATTTTCACTTCTTGTCACTCAGGTCAAAATTGTCGTCATTGAACCGACGAAACCAATCTCTGCACGTTGTTTCCGATAAAGCATTGTCGCCATAGGTCTCCACAAGCATTCGATTCGGCAGCCGATTTCTTCAAATTGAAACAGAAAAACAAAGCTTCCCGCATATGCTTTCTTTTTAGCAAAAAACTAGATATGATTACGAAAGAAAAAATGTATGTTGTTATATGAAATTGCTGATGTGCACTGGTTAATGTTGACAGATGTCAAACACATAAAAAAAAGTGTGTTGTGTGCCCAGGGTAGCTTTGTACGCTCACTAATGTCACCTATGAGCAAACAGCGGATTTTAGCTTATACCCTATATATATATATATATATTACTAGACCTCGATTGTCTGTATTATTCTCTGCTTTAAAAATACAAATTCTGTTTTAAAACAAATTCTCTGTTTTAAAAATTATTTTTTTACTTTACTTAACCTTAATTTTATTATATTTATACGCAAAAGTGCTTGTAAGTAATCGCAAACGAATTGTTGGTAAAAGTGATATAGGCAAAGATGCTGTAAGTCAGTGTAAGCAATCAATTTGCAGCAAACGAGATTCTTTCGATATAAAAAACAACAAAATTAATTCACAAATACTATAACAAATTTTGGCAATTTCCAAGTTATTAAATAAAAGTTAAATATTTTATTCGAATAAAAAAAATTTTTCGATTGAATAATTTACAGAAAAGCGTATTTTACATTAAAAAAAATCGGATTAAGCAACTGAACGTGAAAATAAGAATGAAAAACTTGTTTTAATGAATGCAAACAGCGTCATGATTTGTTCATTCGTATTTGTTCGCAACTTGGTCTGGATGGCTCAACAAAGTAACGCTGATATAATATTCTAAACAGATTACAGTACGTATTTCCAACATCCTTTATTAAAACTCATGGAAATTGCGTTTGGATTAAATTTGATTTCTCTATCAGGTCGCGATTATTTATATTATTCATCAAAGATATTAGAGGAAACTAAGCAAAATATCTTTATTGATTCATAGTGAAATACAGTATATACAGTTTCGATCTATCTAGTTTCGATCTATTTACTTTATATTTCTTCATCTGTAGTTATATCTTCAGACACAAATCACATTTGTCTCTGAACGGCTTTAAGGAGAGATGTCTTTCACCTCAGGTGTCTTTTATTGAGAATTTTCTGGTGAAAACATATTTTTCTATCTTTTTATTACAATATAAATTGCGATATATACGAAATTTTCAGCGAACTAAATCCAGCAATGTGGAAAATTTCATAGTTATCATTAGAAGACAAATAAGAGGAATGAAATTAAATTCCTTGGTCCCGATCGAGCCAATACATTTCGTGAAATCATAATATCTTTCCCATGTCGCGTAATTAATATCCGCTATAAATAATTCTTTTTCGATCTAAAAATAAATAACAATAAATTATATCGATCTCGTTTCGGCGAGCGAACGAAAAAAATTATAACATAAATTAACATTTTTTTTCTTTGAATTCATTTTTTATGTATACTAATTAAAAAAATAACACAATTTAGATATAGTTCCGAATGATCCCTGCTCGCAATTAACTTGAAATTTTGTCGCATAAATTCTATTCAATGTAAGAAATAAAAAAATACATAGTCTCAACTTCGGGAAATCAAAAAAAATTATTTTATATAAATTAGTCATAGCAACCACATCAACTAAAATTGATTCTGTATATAATATACAACATGTATAACGTGCAATACACATAACAATATCTTTTATAATTATAATATAATACACATATACAATGATTAATTTAACTTTTTTTTTACGTAAGCATCTTGGCGAGATGAAATGGAATTCGCTTCGCGTGGAAGTCGTGCATTTCTCAAGTAAGGAGGAGGAGGAGAAGATGGTAAACGCTCGTCATTATGTTATAAAAAAAATCTTTCTTCACTGATTTCGCTAAGGATGACTCCAAGAGATGATCGAAATGTTCGATTGTACAGCAAATCAAATATATAAATATAAATATAAATATAAATATAAATATAAATTTTAAATTTTATCTATATAAATATATCAATGCATTAAGTACCGAAACTCTCATTTGCCTAATTTCTTATATTATTTTAATATCAAGAGTCTATAATAATCATTTCTTATTATAAAAAAAAGTTTTTTTTTCCCGAAATTGAAATTGTAAGTTTTTTTTATTTCTTACATCAAAAACAACTTATATATAAAATTTCAGATCAATCGCGAGCAGGAGTCATTCGGAACTGCATCCCACAATTTTTAGTCAAAGTAGTTATAAAAAATAAAATTGTTAATAAATAGGCAAAAATATATTGAAAGAAAAGTTTTTGATATATATATATATATATATATATATATATATATATATATACTATAATTACAACTTAAAATATCAGAAGATTTTTGTACACTAAGAAGGTATAAAATTCCATAAATATTTAAAAAATTATATAATTTTAGTAGAAATATTTTTAAAATTATTTTGTTCAAAAATTAGTTCTTTTCTAAGTTACATCTCTAATGTTTATTTAATAAACATTTTTATATTAGACGGAAAATTACAATAAATTACAATTAGATCATATCTAATAGTTTCTTTGTTAATTGCAATAACACATATATTTTATAATATCCTATATACTTAAATATTATATGTACAAATTTCTATAATATTATATAATAATAATAATACATTAATAATAATAATACATAATACATATTAATAATAATAATACATAATAATACATTACACATATTACATTAGCATTTTTATGTATTTTGTATATGTCAGTAACGTAAATTTAAGAAAAATTGTACGCAATCTATTGGTGAATTAATGCGTAATTATTTCTATACGTTTAACTTCAATTAAAAATTATTTCTATATGTTTAACTTCAACAATTAAAAATTTATTTCTGCACACTATTTAATTAAAAAAGAATAATTTCATTTTTGTGCTTTTATGATTGAACATAAAAATGTAAAAAAATGTAAGTATAATAATACGTATGACGTATTATTATTATATTATATAATATTACAGAAATTTATTCATATTTATACAGAAATTATAAAATATAGTATGTTATTGTAATTTTCCGTTTAATAAAAAATATATTCACATAATTAGGTGTAAAAATATTAATTTTTGGAAAAAAATAATTTACACAACTTTATATATTTCCTCCACAAATTATGTAATTTTTATATGTATATATTATTTATATAGATATATTTTTTTTACTACGTAATCATAAATATCAAATATTTTTCTCTTAGTATAGAACAAGCAATGTCATTCATTAAAAACAACTCGAGAAGGTAGCACCTTCAACACTTGGGATTTCCAAGATTTTCTTCGTTCAGAATTGTATGATACAACCATGGCCAAAATTGCTCGCGGTGAAAATTGGCCGTATCGATCGGCCGCTTCCAAAACACGGAAATAAGCTCACGAAAAGCGCAACATCATGCTTCGAGAATAAAAAGAATTTAGGAAGATGGATTTATTTTCAGAAATTTCGATTCCTAATGAGCGTCTCGACGCTCTTGTAAATCGCGTCTACACATGATGGTCGGTGCATATTTCTTCATCGGACTTGTAACTTTAACGAAGAGAAACTAACTCGGGCAAACACAGAATTGATCTCTGATGACGGCGAGGACGGTCCCTGTTTATGTATTCTTTCATCTTCATTGCGCATACAGTCGTCATTTCCGCAACACCCGGTTGTTTACTCGAGTGTGTTCATGAACATAGATAGATTTCGAAGTCCTGGCCACCAGATACTGCACCGTATGTTCGAGTGAACTCGAATTGAGAAATGCCAACGGGTGCAGTGCGCGATATCAATTCCAATCTTTCGACACGAGATATTTTTCCAGAAATATAGGATATATCTCTTTTTCGAACAAAACTTCCGTAAAACATGACTTTGAAATGCCATATCATCTGGTTTTTGTCGAATATGATAAATTAAAAATAACAGTAAACGGCTTTAAGTGTAAAATAGAAGTGTTTAATATTTTAAGATAAACAAGTATGTCATTCTCTTACTTTAAAAACACAACTAAACTAAAACACAACTAAAAAACATGTTTCGAATTATTATCATGAACAAATTAAATAAACATTACTATGTACATTGTTATCAATTAAAAATGAACTTATAGCGAAATTTTACAAAAATATCATCAAATCACAAGTAAAATAAAACGTCGAAATTGTTACAACAGAAGAAGAACAAATTTTAAGGATTGTGAAACAAAAATGACAAAAATGACAAACATTTGATTTGTTAAAAATATATTCTTTTTGCTGATATCATTTAATTAGTCAATAATTTTCTATCAAGTTAAAAAATCACTTTTTCCCTTTTCTTAGAATCCTATTTTTGTAATTCTCTTAACGACTATAAAGATCCTTACGTTAAAAGATATAGAAATTAATTAATTTTTTGAGATGTGTCATTTTTAGAAGTAATAGAGCGATACATATACATAGATAATATAAATTCTCAAAGAGATTATTATTAATTATATTCATTCGTACATATTACTAATTAAAACAATTGCACTCTCGAGATTGATGATATGTACGATTATTTTCTACGAACAATTAATTCGTACACGGTAAAAAATATTGTGTATCTATATTGGAAATGTCCATTCACGTTCTTATTAACCGTTTGTATTGAATTTTTTAACTAAATTTATTCTAGTATTAATGTAACATGATATGTATGATTAAGTTAAAGGTTTAGTGTTAAATTAGCATTTAACGTTTTTTAGTATCAAAATGACACAATCTATAAGTAAGCGAATAAGTAACATAAAAATAATGTGTTTTAAAATGTAAATTCTAAAATGAATAAATGAAATACCCGTTTATTTAACGTATCATAAATGTTAACCTTTACCTTACCAGCTACAATTTGGTGCCTCATCCATACAAACACGGGTACTAGAATCCGTCCGTTTTTTTTCACCTATTCAGAATGATTAAAAAAATCTCTAAAAATTCACCAATATATTTTCCAGAATTTTTTTTTTCTAGAATAAATATTGGCACTTCATTTTGGAAAATAATAAAATGTAGTAATTTATAATTACCAAAAGATTCAAAGAAACTTACACCAACAGGAATCGGTCGGTCACCCATGTTAGTAGAGTAAGGTAATTATACTATAAAATAAAAAAATATATTTTCACAGTTTGCTTATAAATTAGCATAATCTTTTTTTGTGATCATTTTTTTTTTATATAATAATATCTATGTTATATTTAACACAAATTTTTCAACAGTGTAGCTATTAACGTAATGAATTAATTAACGTGAATTATTGTAAATTTATTTTGTTTAAAATGTTATTTATCACATGATGGAGTAATAAATAATAAGGAGTATGATATAAAGAAAGTAATATAGCAGGTAACGATCTATCTAGCTATTTATCGCTCTCTATGATATAGCACTTGGATTTCACATTTTTGTTTCACAAGAGCTTGAATTTCATTATACAAATGATATCACAGCACTCAGCAGTCTTGAGAATACTAAGTTATGTGTACATGTTATGTCTATCAAAAATGTACATGATCATAAAATATTAACGTATTATGAAATACAAATATATTATAAATCTATGTTAAATATTTTATCTTGTATTTCAAATTAATTTTTTTGCTTATAAGTGCTGCCTAAGATAAAAATTAGGCAGCGCTAATTATCCATTTGACTAACTGAGAGAATATTTTAAAATGGAAATGTCATTATTTAAACTTAAAATTCAATGAAAAAATTTGCTTAAATTTGATTAAAGGATGCATATAAATATATATGACTAATAGTAAATTTCAATCTTTACAAATAAAGTGTTCAACTCTTTCTTTTAATTTAAAATAAATGTTTGATTAATTATTCCATTTAAGAAAACTTGTCTATTTAATAAATAAACTTGAACTTTGTTTTGGTAAAAAGACGTCTATTTATAATATATAAATAGATATATAAATTGATTTATTATATTCAGACTTTCATTCAAAAATAAAATAAAATTATATAATCACATTAATGGAACGAGCATATAAGAATCAAGCGCGGTAGTTAGAGCACAAAAATCTTTTATTCTAGACGTTCTTCTATAAATTGGCAGACGCGACATCTTTCTTATATTTCACAAATTTCGGCTATCTTCCGAGCCATCATTAGTGTATAATTCTTCTGTTTTACTTTCTCAAGTCTCTTAAGGGGAAGTATTACGAATATCGCTCATGCTATTTGATAACCAATTTATAGAAGAACGTTTAGAATAAAAGATTTTTGACTACTGAGCTTGACTCTTATGTGCCCGTTCCATTAATGTAATTAATTTTAAGTTTAAAAATTATTCTTAAATTATTTAGTTTTGATTTTAATTATATAATAAAATAAGTTAAACACTAAATAACAAATAAAAAAATCAGATTAAATAAATGCAAAAAATCACGATTTACTCTCATTATTTTTAACATATTAGAATTATAATTTCAGTATTCTCGAAAAATAACCCGGGAAAATATTATACGAATAAGAATCCTAATAATAAACTAATTTTCATCAATATTTTTCAATATCCTCAAAATATAGATAAATTTCTTTATAAAAATATTATATAATTATAAATATAAATATAAATTTAATATGTAACTGTTGATACGTTTGTATCATTAAAATATTTACATCAAAATTGAAACAGATTGATTTTATTAACAAACAGTATCTTATTAAATCTGTTCTTTTCAGCTGAAGTTCTTGCATCGTTCATTTTTCTTCCTTTTCTCTTCAATGTTGGAGAGAAAAGGAGAAAAAATGAATGATGCAAGAAGTTCCGCTGAAAAGAACAGAGTTATGTCAACATAAAAAAATTATCTAACATTCTTCTAGAATTTACGTAAAAATGTAATCTAAAGGTTAGTACTTTATAATTCTTTTATAATTCTTAACCCTTAGCATACAAGAAGGAGTCACTAGTGACCGAACAAGTTTGTTCGTACAAGTTTCTTTGAGTTTTTTGGTAATTATAAATTATACTACATTCTATTATTTTCCAAAATTGAAGTGCCAATATTTATTCTAGAAAGTATGGTGAATTTTTGAGATTTTTGAATCATTCTGAATAGGTGAAAAAAAAACGGACGAATTCTAGTGTCCCCCTTTTGTATGGATGGAGGCATCAAATTGTAGCTGGTACGGTTAATTTTAATAAATTGAAAGTTTTTTCCGTAAGTAATGATTTTCTTTTCTCTATAGAAAATAAAAAATTCAAAAATATCAAGGCGGAAAATTTTTTGGATATTACTATTATTATTATAATAACAATCTAATTGAATTTGACTGCCATAAGCCTACGTATTCGGAAAGATACTTTAATTTTTATCGTCACATCCATTCTCAAAAAAGAGGTATAATAATAGGCATGATAGAACGTTTTTATTATCGGTTCTTAAATATGACCAAAAAAATTTTGAACACATTATCAGTACATTATTAAAAAATGATTATCCGATTGATTTAATTTTTAATACTATTAACGTTCTAAAATTTTCATTCATAAAAGTACAAGATACAAGAAAGAAGCAAATGAAGAAATTAAGAAGGGATTGTACTTCTTGGTTTATACTATCATATATTCCAAAAATTTCAGACAAAAGAAGTAGTAAAATCTTTAACTAAATTAACTTTTACTAGCTTAAATAAATTAAAGTTTGATCAAGGAATATAAAGACATCTTTTTAAGAGAAAAAAGAAAAAAATGTTGTATATAAAATCTCATGTAAAACCTGCGATGCCTCTTATATTGGACAGGAAGAAAACTTAAAACTAGATTGGCTGAGCATCATAATCACCGTAATAGTAACAACCAATCGGTGATCACAGAGCATCGGATTGAATTTAAATATGA
>Ga0157363_1003404_pt1 | contig 14384 bp, 4 predicted proteins | sample AttsexASBM1_FD_111477 | JGI IMG/M metagenome (GOLD analysis project Ga0157363, IMG submission 111477) | Fungus gardens microbial communities from leaf cutter ant in Ribeirão Preto, State of São Paulo, Brazil - Atta sexdens ASBM1 | ecosystem: Host-associated > Fungi > Mycelium > Unclassified ...
CACACGCACACAAAACTCTTGCTACTTACGTATATATACACTTTTCTAGGCGACAATGGGCATGAATATAAAAAAATCTGTTTTTGAGATGAAGAAAGTAGCTTGTGGAAATCGGACTCCCAATATCACTGGTTCCGGATAGATGACAATCTGTATAAAATGTATGAATAAGTATAATCATCGATAAGATATTATTAAAGATCAACCGTGGCAAATTTTCGTCTTCATAGACTAAGAGGCCTGTAATAATTTTGTTACCTATTTCGACAAAATGGGAATCTTTTATTTCACACACATACGCGCGCGCGTATTTGTGAATGTTATATATGTGTATTGTGCGTTCTTGCGTGTGTGTGCGTGTACAGAAAAACTGCAAAAGACAAAAATTGTTTATTTTCTTCTCATAGAACACTATGAATATTTTCAGAATTTTTTATCAACTTTTTAGTACTGCATTTTCTTATTTTTACCAACATGAGAAAATACGGTATTAAAAAATTCTGAAAAATTTTTTAAAAATTATTAGACCTGTATGAAAAAAAAATGAACAATTTTTATCTTTTGCAGTTTTTCTGTAAAGTTGATAGTATTTGAATAAAAAATTATTGACGACCAATTTTCGGCAATTTTTAGCAATTAATATATTGTTAACTATTGCGAAAATTACAAAATGGTAGAGGACTTTTCTTCTCAGTTTAGTCCATTCTGCCCCTATGCGAAAGATTTATCATTATTTTCCAAATACTCTGTATACTAGAAACAATCAATATAGTGTTATTACTGAAATATTATTGATTAGTTTCACATTTCAAAATACACATAAAATAGTCAAAAAAATATTCAGAGATTCAAAAAGCATACTCCAGTTTGGGAACCTCTACAAAATTTGCCTATTCGATTTACTAATTCTTATATGACTCCTGGATGTTTTCTTCTTGAGAAGCAAGTTCATTTCGTGGCGGGGTCATATATAAAAATGATAGATCTTGCTCGGTTTCTGCTGCCAATCAAGTTATGTCAGCACCTAGTGAGCAAAAAACATCTTGAAATATTTCAATAACATTGAAAGAACGTTATAACGTTCTTACAACGTTGCGAAAATGTTTCAAGAAATTTCTTGCTTACTGAGCAAGCCTGCTCGGTATCTGCTCGCAATCTGCTGTCAGCGGTTTCTGTCACCAATTTGCTGGTATATCAGCAGGCTTTATATGTGCAGATTGTGAACAGAGTTTGTTACTATCAGACAATCAGCAAACTGCTGTTTTTTGTTGTCTTTCTGTAAAAAAAATTGGTAGGATCTGCTCAAAATTTGTCTCCGCATGCTTTGCTATCAGAATGATTAACATCCTTCCAAGATGAGTGGAAACTCTCATACCCCTCAAAAAGATGCAAAAGAGTCGTCATACTGGGTTAAAATAAATTCTTTCTGTAAAAAAAGTCGATAGCGAAGGTTGAATTTCTACTCTTTAATTTTGATATCAATTGTCGAAAAATATAATTCTCATATGTTTTAAATATAGTTATCCATACAGCACCGATTACTGCAGAAAGTTTTTCGAAATGTTTTAATCTTTCGCATCTCATATGCAATAATTCTGAAAATATTTTGCAATGTCATATGAAATATTTTAACAAAAATATTTCTAAAATCTATTGTATCATATACACAATAAATTGAGAAACATATTAAACAGAAAAATTATCATGATGTTAAAATGACTCTAAAATATTTACTAAAAGACACGTTTTAGTCAATAACGATTCAATTTAACGTTATTTTGATGTTATTGTGACTTGTTCTACTTTAATTGAAAATTTTGTATATGAATGGCTCCTTGGGAAGAAATGTTTCATATACAATATATATTTATCAGGGAATGGAAATAACTCATTACTTGTAATGAAGTTACAAGTTATTTTTTGAGTAACTTTACTTTTATTTTACGTTACTTTGCACATGATTGGACACGATATAACACAAGCCATTTACATTATAAAAAAATTTTGTTAATTTACATATATAATAGATATAAAAATTACATAATTAGTCCTGTAAATATAAAAAATATTGCAATTTTATAAAAATTATAATTGTAAAATTTTATAAAAATGTAATTCGAGAAAAATTTGCTTTTATTGTGTAAATATATCTTATTTTATATGGAAAATTACATAAGTAGCAGGATATTTTGAATATTTTTTGTAATTATCAAAATTTTAGTGATTATGTAACATGACAGTCATTTTTCGTGTATTAAATGTATAATAATATATAGTGCGAAATGTATTGTCATATTATCGTTCTTATAACTGCACATACTCATTATAATTGTATTTCCACAATGTGCTTAGTTACAAACCAAAAAATTACAATATTTTTATTTGCATATTGCAAATTTACAAACGCGTGAACGTTTACATTATTATATAGTGTATCTCAAAATTACTAGTGTATCTCAAAATAACGAAAAGTTACTTTCTCAAGTTAACAGTAACTGTAACGAGTTATTTTTAAAAATCAGCTAAGAATGATAACTTGTTATTTTTTCTATTCGGTAACGAGTAGATAACTATAACTTATTACTTTCAAAAAATAACTTTCCATTCCCTGATTAATTATATAAAATTATATAAAATTATACAGAATGTCCGATAATTCTTCTGACAGAGTTTGTAGATATGTAGAGCGAATTAAACTGAGACGAAAAGTTCTCATTTTACAATTTTCGTAATAATTAACGAGATATTAATCTCTAAAGATCATCGAATACGCGCATCCGCTTGGCCTTACTACTACTCAAGTGTCCATTTGTCCATTGTTAGTTCGGCGCGAGCTGCGGGGAGTGAGGATAGATCTGGCAAGCCTTGTTAGAGGCTGAAACATTTCTGAAAATCTTCTGCAATAATCGGTACTATATAGGTAATATCTTATACATTGCCACTAAATTACAATTTTTTTTTCTCTGAATTTTAACTCTGTTGATAATCAAATTGAACGGTAACATGTGGCTAATTCAAGTCAGCAAAACGATGCATGCTTATTGCTAAACAAATAAATGAACACTGGTTTTCACTTGTGATCTAACCAATCATATTTAATTGCTCGATGAGCAGACCTAGCTGCTTTGCCGACCTGAACTCTATTAAAATCATAATTTTAAAGAAAAATCGAGTATTATCGAATTTTAAATGCATATACACGTCTACGAAACTAATAAATCAATATTAAAATTAGTATTATATTATAAATTTCTTACTATTAATTACTTAAATATTAAAGACGCGAACTCCCATAAGGATGTGAATCTTTAATAGTATCTCGTCGATGATGTGAGGGCTGCCAGCGAATTGGAATTTCACTACTGGCTAGCTCATTTCAAAACGTTCCTTTCTGAGGAAAACTTTATTTGAAATATATAATACACACATAACTATATTATACAAATATATATTATGCATACTTTCTTGTACTGAGTAAAAATTTCCTCAAAGGACATTTTGGAATGTAACTATAATGTGTACAGAGAGAAATTTGAGAGTAGATAGCTTTTTCATGTATTAATTAACTTGTAAGGGTAATGTCTATATTTTTCTCTTGCATGATACTATGTGTAAATAAGGATGAACAATTAAAGTTGATTATTCGTCCTTGTCTAATCTATTTAATGGTATGAAAGAAAACAAAAACAAAATGTGGATCCTACGAGATTCTTATTTCCTTTTCGGGAATGAATTATTAGTGAAATCATTTGATTATTCAGTAGTTTTTTTACGAACTATTGAGAAGAGTTACTATTAGATTATTGAGAAAACTATTCAGATAATTATTGAAAAAATTAATTCAGTGTTACTGCTAAAATAAATAGTGTTTAGCATCATATTCCAGAATATACACGACAAAATTATATGATAAAAAAAAGATTCCTCCTGAAATCGGATTCTAATTTCACGATGCTCTCCGGATGTTATTCATTCGAAGCCGTATCTCATCTAGTTGTTTGACCTCTGCGATCATATGGGAATTGCTTTTTCGAAAACTCATAAATCCTGAATGTTTTATAGATATATAACTGTGACGTATCTGATCAGTAGATGTCCTACTGCAAATTCTTACAAAAAAAATTCTTGTGAGGTCTTCCAAGAAAATTTTCACATATGAATTTTGAACAGGAACATACAAGATCGTATAAGAATATATCACATACGATATCTGTAAGTAAATTAAGAATCTTTTGTGAATCTTACATTCATGTTACATGAATCTTATAAGCAAGTTACTTGATTCTTACAAGCATGTACAGTTACATGGATCTCGCGCGCAGGTAACGTGAATTTTGCGCTCATGTAATGTGAATCTTGCAAAAATATAACTGGAGTGTCATTATGAAAATATTACAAGAATATTGGAATTTTATGAGATTTATTGTTATCCCAGCAAATAAAATGAAATGAGACAAGCAAAGAAATTAAATGGGATTTAAAAGAATTCATTTCAACTAAAAATTCTTTAATTCTTTTTACACAAATTGAAAACACACATCTTAAAGAGTTGTACATGATCAATCAAGATTATTAAATAAACGTACATAATCATATTAGGTGTGGGAAAAAGTTCGTGGCGTTTTTCCCGTTACATCTGACGGGAAAAACGCCACGAACTTTTTCTCACACCTAATATAAGAATCTTATATAATTTGTACATGAATCCCACCAGTAATCTTTAATGATCTTAGGAATCTAGAATAAATTGTACACGACGATTTATGTCGCAATGAAAAGATCTTGCCTTAATCTTATAAGAAATTCTTAAAAAATAATTTTTTTACAGAATCATCTAAGAATATGATATTAATTATATATGATTCTTAAATGTTACATAAAAGATCAGTCTTAAAAAATAATATATTGTGTCTAATAACAATATTGAGTGAGTGCAAAAATTCGTTCCCGATTTATTATTCAAAGTTCAAACAGCTGCAATTTTGTTAAAAATGAACGAAACTTAAATTTAAACGAGTTTTATAGCTTGAAATCTCTACTTTCTGGTTATTATATTTTTTTTAATTTATATGAGTTTATAATTTGTTTATATATATAGAAAATTACGAATTAAAAACGAGAAATTTTTTCTTTACTTGTAGACTTGTCGCATATTCAAAAAATTTGCAAAAATTTCTAATGTAAAAGCTAAAGTTTTCTCTATAAAATCATTTTTAAAAAATATCCCTACAATTTTTTGTTACTAAGTTGTTGCAAATTAAACAAAAAGAATATTTGGACTTTGAGTGCTCACAATTCCATCAAAACCATCACAATTAAAAAAAATAAATTCTTAAATTCTTTCAACAGATACAATAAAATTTAGCTTTTATTTTATTTTTAACAAAAATAGCAGTTGTTTGAATTTTGAATAATAAATTAGGCACAAATTTTTGCATTCATCCAACAGTTATGAAATAATTTATTTTTCAAGTTGGTGCAGGAATCTGGCACGAATCGTACACGATTTATATGGTAATGAAAAGATTTTAATTGCTTCATATTCTAATAAGCTACTCTTAAAAAAATCATTTCTTTACATGATTGCTTAAAAGTAATAAAGGTCCAGTAAATGAAATGGAATTATTGAAGAGAAACTGGATTAAATAGAAATGAAAAAGAACTAAGAAAAATTAAAAAATTTCAGTTAGAATACTGAAGGTGACTGAATAAAAGGTCGAAACGTATATTAACACTGTTTTAACCCCAGCTGTACACACTGGGATTCCCGGAATCTTAGCGCAATTTTCGAAATCGAAATTTTTTCGCGTTTCTAAATTTTTCTTTTTCAAAATGATTGGATATAACAGGGCAATAGAAGTCATGCATGATAATTCTTGTGCAAACCAACGGTTAACAAAACAACTTTAATTCGTATAACAAATCAAACTAACCAAGATTCCTTATAAATCAAAAGATACGGAAGAACTGGAAAGGATACGGGCAGTAGGAGTCAAGCGCAAAAGACGTCGCGCAAATATTAGGTTTTTCCCGTTAGATGGCATTAAAAAAATGCCATGAACTTTTTCCCACACCTAATAATATTAGGTATGGGAAAAAGTTCGTGGCGATTTTTTAGTAAAAGTGTTTTTCTTAGAGTATTGAAATCAATTTATTTAAAATTGATTTCCATTATTTTCTACAATATTGTGCCATTTTTGGGGCAGAGCCATAATTCCATCGCGATAGAACTTCTGTGGTTTCTGATCGAAAAAGGGCTTCAAATGATTTTCACAGGCCTCTTTTGAAAGCTTTACACCATTAAGAGAGTTCTGCAGAGACCTAAACAAATGATAGTCTGAGGATGCTATGTTAGGACTATACGGTGAATGCATTAAAACTTCCCAGTCAAGTTCTCGCAATTTTTGCCGAATCATCAAAGATGTGTGTGGTCGAGCATTGTCGTGATAGAAGACGACACCTCTCCTATTGATTAATTCTGGCCGCTTCCTCTCAATTGTTTGTTGTAATCTCTGCAGTTGTTCACAGTAGAGTTCGGAATTAATTGTTTGATTGGACGATAACAGCTCATAGTGAACGATTGCCTTCCAGTCTCATACACACAACATCACCTTCTTCCTCAATCAGGTTTTGCGATTGCTTGCGCCTTCTCTCCTTTCTTTATCCACGATCTTTTTCTAGTTGGATTGTCGTAGGTGATTCATTTTTCATCAGTTATCATTATCTTCAGAAATGGCGAAATTTCATTCCGTTTCAGTAGCGTATCACAAATGTTAATTCGGTTCCATCATGTTCCTAACACTCAATTCGTGAGGAACCCAAACATCGAGCTTCTTTTTGTATCCAGCTTTGTGTAAATAATTTAAAACTATTTTGTGGTCGATGCCTAGTTCCCTGTCAACCTCCACAGTGCTCACATGCTTATCACGCTCGACTTTTACCATGATTTCATCGGACTTTTCAATGATTGGTCGACCGGAGCGAGGTTCATCTTTCACATCGAAATTTCCAGTACGAAAGCGAGCGAACCATTTCCGTGCTGCTGATTTTGATAGAGTATCTTCACCGTAAATAGCGCAAATTTTTTCACAAGCCTGTGCAGCATTCTTGCATTTATCGTAGTGATACTGCAAAACGTAGCGAATTTTTTCCTTATTTATTTCCATTTTCAAAATAAAATTACTTTTGATCCACTTCACCGATTTCGATCTTTTTCGGCTCAAAACAAAGATTAAAATGTCACTTTTTAAATGCACGTTTAGTGTTGCCGATGCTGAGCATTTAATGCCTGTCTAGCGGGAAAAACGCCTCGAACTTTTTCCCCAATATATTTATGAAGTGTGAAATTTCTTTATTCACTAAAACACGTTTACATGTTTCGACTCATTTTTGAGCCCTCCTTAGAGATAACACAAACTAACATAAATAAATGTATAAATTAATAAAATGGAAAAATTTAACATTAAAAAACTAATCAATTTCCAAAATGAAAATTGGAAAGTAATAAAAAATCACGCCAGAAAACTTATTACTGCGAACGACACTGAGTCAGTAATAAGTTTTTCTGGCGTGTTTTTTGATTACTTTCCAACTTTCATTTTAGAATTGATTAGTGTTTTAATGTTAAATTTTTTCATTTGTAATCTTGAATAATACTAACTAAAACTAAAAGTGATTCACTGTGTTTGATGTTGATTGGTCAAAATATCAAGAACCGGTTTTTGAATAATTCATAGTAATGTTTGAGATATAGTTTGTGATTTGTGATCAGGGTGAGCGTCCTTATTTTCGAGGTAATTAATTATAATCTTAAAGTTTTTTGATAAATTAATTTTTCATATTCTCTATTTCGATATTTCCATCATTTCCTCATTTCATTCATTTTTCTTTTTCCTTTTTCTTTCACTTTTTTGGATTTAATTCTGGCATTTAAATTCTCGAGATAGGAGAACTCACCCTGACAAGATAATTTTTATTTACGATTTATTTATGGTATATTAGTTTGTGTTGTCTCTGAGGAAGGCTCAAAAGTGAGCCGAAACATGTAAGCGCGTTTAGAGAATAAAGAAGTTTCATACTTCATAGATATATTATTTGCGTGACGTCTTCTGTGCTTAACTCCTACTGCCCGTATCCTTTCCAGCTCTTTAAAAACAACTTTACCATATTAATAATTAATCCGCTTACATGTTTCAGTTCACTTTTGATTTATTCTCAGAGATAATATGATGTTGTAATTACAAAAAATTTTTTTACAAACTTATTCATTTCAGTGAACTATCTCCATCTATTAACGGAAACTATAAAAACGAATTCTAATAACAATTTATGTATTGAAATGTAAAATTATTAAAGATAAAATAATTAAAAGATAATAAGAATAAAATTATTAAAAGATAAATTTTGGAAACAAAAACGATTTATTGTAAAATATAATAGAAAGTAGTTCACTAAAACAAAAATTCACACTATAATATCGCAAACACTTAAATTCTATCGGTTTAGTCAAAAATCAGTTTTTGACCATTCAACGAATCAGTGTCAATTATGTTGAAATTAATAAATAACTTTTATTACACTTAAAACGGTAATCGAGGTTCAAAGAAAAAGAAAAAAGAAGGAAAAAAAATTCTGATATTAATTATAGTCCAGACGTATATCAAAATCGAAACTGAATCTTCAATAATTTAAACTTAATGTAATAAAGAATGTACACTGATTCATTTTTTCTTTTTCTTTGAACCTCGAAGTTCCTTAATTCAATCGACTTTTACACATTATGAGCTTGTTCTTTAATCAAGTCTCCATCGATTGAAAAAAAAATTAATTGAAATATTAGGTGTGGGAAAAAGTTCGTGGCGTTTTTCCCATTACATTTAACGGGAAAAACGCCACGAACTTTTTCCTACACCTAATATATTCATTTTAACAGAAGTTACGGTAACACATATGGATGGAGTCCCCAATGTGTCTAGGATACAAAGAACAAGTATGTACAGCTAAAATTAAGGGAGAAACTTGGTTTAAGTGTGTATAGTTAGGATTAAGGAAAGATGTTGAAAAGTAGCTGTTTGCGATTTTTTTATGAACAAACCATGAAGACAATCTTTCTAAAAACTTTAGAGATGATTTGTTATACATTTCAACAATACAAAATAATTTTTTAATATGAAAATAATGAATACAACAATAAGTTATATATTAATCATTATTGTGTTTCGGCAAAGACGTTGTTAATTGATATGAAATGTGGAACCTGTAATTCTTGCCTGAATCAAATGAAACAAAAACTTTGTTAAAAAATTAATATAGTAATTATTTCTGCATAAAAAAGTCGACATTTTATGTTTAAAATTGTCACTTTTTTTCATTTAGATTTTTCATTTTTCATTTAGAATGGTTGACAACTATGTAACTAAAAAATTTTGGATGAAGTCGATTGGATCAAATAGTTATCTTGCACGCCAATTTCGAAAAAATGATTTTGAGAAAAACGCATTTAAAGTTTTTTTCGATATCGCTGTATATTTGCGTATACTTGTTTCTTAAGCTATAACTACAAAAATATTTCAAATTTCGATCTAAAACTTTACGAATATATTTTTAAAGAATAATACTATTGATTAAAGCAAAAAAAAACGAAAATTTTGGCTTTGTAAACCAGGTTCCCTCCTTAATGAATTAATGAATTATGATTTCGTTATAATAAATGAGATAAGTTTTTTATGCTCCTGTTGCAAATCAAATTTGATTTAATCGAAAAGATTTTTTCATTGCTATATGGATCGTCGTGTACGACGCTAGATTCTTGTATCAACATGAAAAATAAATTATTCCGTAACTATGTCTCTTAAGACTAGTAAATGATCTTTCATGAAACACTTCAGGATCATCATATAATTAATATCATATTCTTAGATGAGCCTATAAAGGAACTATTTTTTAAAAGTCTCTTATAAGGCTAAAATCTTTTCATTACGATATAAATCATCATGTACGATTTATTCCAGATTTCTAAGGTCATTAAAGATTATTGGTGGAATTCATGTACAAATTAAAATAAAATAAAATAAAATTCTTATATGATTATATACGTTCATTTAGCAATCTTGATTGATCACATACAATTCTTTTAAGAGCTAGTACAAAAAACTTACCAGAATTTTCAACAGGGTATGAAATGAAAAAGAATTTTAAAAAATTAAAAAAATTGTCAGAATACTGAAAATGACTAAATAAAAGATCGAAATGTAATATATTATCACTGTTTTAATGAATTGATAAATTATAATTACGCTATAATAGCCTACGCTGGCGTAGGCTTTTTATGCATCTTTCCCAAATTAAGTTGATTTAATCGAGAAACCGTTTTCAATTTGTGTAAAAAGCATTAATTTTTAGCCAAAATGAGTTCTTTTAAATCTTATTGAATGATGATTATTGCTTGTTCCATTCCATTTTATTTATTGGGATACTAGCAATAAATCACACAAAATTTCAATAGTATTCTTGTAATATCTTCATAATGACATTTCAATTATATTCTTACAAAATTCACATTACATGCGCGTAAAATTCATATAATCTGCACGCAAAATTCATTTCATATAACTGTAATATGCGAGTAAGAATCAAGTAATATGCTTATAAGTAACATGAGTGTAAGATTCACATACGATTCTTAATTTACTTACAGATATCGTGATATAATATATTCATACACAATCTTGTATGTTCCTGTCCGAAATTCGTATGTGAAAATTTTCTTGGAAGGCCTCACAGAAATTTTTCTTGTAAGAATTTACAGTAGGGTATATTCAATCTAGTTTCTGTTCATTCAATAATTCCTTTTTATTTATTGGAATCGATACCTTTATTACTTTGAAGCAATCATGTAAAGAAATTATTTCTTAAGAGTATCTTAGACTAGAAAGTAATTAAAATCTTTTCATTGCGATATAAATCGTTGTATACGATTCGTATCAAATTCCTGCACCAACTTGAAAGATAAATTATTTTGTAATTATTGAGTGAGTGCAAACATTTGTGCCTAATTTATTATTCAAAATTCAAATAACTGCTATTTTTGTTAAAAATAAAATAAAAACTAAATCTTATTCTATCTGATGAGAGAATTTACAAATCCGTTTTTCAAAATTGTAATGGTTTTGACGGAGTTACAAACAATAAAAGTTAAAATATTCTTTTTATTTAATTTGCAACAACTCAGTAACAAAAAATCGTAGGAACATTTTTTAAAAATTATTTTTATAAAGAAAACTTTAACATTAAAAATTCAAAAATTTTTGCAAATTTTTTTTGAATATGGTCCAACAAATGAAGAAAAAATTTTTCGTTTTGTTTAACTCGTAGTTTTTTATATATAAAAATTATAAAACTTAATAAATTAAAAAAATAACCAGAAAGTAGAGATTTCGAAAAGTAGAGATTCGAAAATAGATATTCAGATTTCAAGCTATAAAACTCTTTTTTAATTTAAATTTTGTTCATTTAATCAAATTGTAGCTGTTTGAACTTTGAATAATAAATCGGGTACGAACTTTTGCACTCATCCAATATGTATTTTTTAAAACTGATATATAATCTTTCATGTAACACTTAGGAATCATATATAATTAATACCATATTCTTGGATGATTCTGTAAAAAAATTATTATAATTTTTTAAGAGTTTCTTATAAGATTAAGGCAAGATCTTTTCATTGCAACATAAATAGTCGTGTACGATTCATTCCAGATTTCTAAGATCATTAAAGATAAAGATTACTGGTGAGATTTATGTACAAATTATATATAAAATTCTTATATGAACATGTTCATTAGTAATCTTGATTGATTACATACAATTCTTTTAAAATCTGATACAAAAACTTACAAGAATAGAATATTGTCAAAAAGCTCACGTATAGTTAAAATATACGTGTCCGTACAGCACAGAAACTTGCAGTAATATTGCAGAAATGTTGCAATATTGCAGATTGCGCTATAATATGTGGCAACATAGATATTAAGAATTGTAATATATAATACAAATTATGGCGTAAAATTATACAAATCTTGCAACATTGTTACAGTGACATTAAAAAACATTTTGGCTTTTGAATAAGGAACTGCTGTCACATGTGGAAATGTACAACATTATACGATTGTTAATTATTTCCATTAGTTTATGGCTCATGCACATTGGACGCGGGAACGCTTGCCGCGCAGCAAAATGTGACGCGGTAATCGAACATGTTAGGAGCTGTAAACTTATTAGTTACCGCATCGGATTTTGTTGCGCGGCAAGTGTTTCGGCGTTCAGTATGTGGTAGCAATTACATTAGGAATTACATGTGGAGGAATTACAGTGTTCGTTGTTGCCGCCGCACGACAAGATTTTTCAAATTTTATAATTAGACTATGGATATTTATGCAAAATACTTAATTGATTATTTTGCAAAAGATGCATATTTTGCATAAATTACAAATTTACAAATGGCAATCTCAACTTTTTTATTTTACTTTCTAATAACTCTTTAACAAATAATGATCGACTGCTAAAACTGTCTGGTTAATATTCAGTTAAGTATTCTATTTAATCAACTTTCATAATCTTTTGGAATATATACATTTAAAAAATTCTTTGAATATGGTAAAGAAAATGAGATAGAATACATGGAGTTTCTTATTATTCCTATTTCACTAATTAAGAAGATATACAAGATAGGCGTATCTGCATAAAATGTAAAATACTATATATATATACTTGCAAAAAAGTGTAAAATACATATATGTCTACATATGTAAAATTTTAAAAATATATCTGGACAATAAAATTTGCAATTAAGTATAGAATATAATAATTATAATTTAAAATATATACTGTTTAGTTCTTTTTCTGTATTTTTTAATTTATATCACAAATTGTATTTCAAATTATATTCAGTAATAATAAAAGAATTTTAATAATAGTTGCAAATACATTGCGCTGCAACATTGTTACGACATTATAACGCAATCTTGCTGAAGGCGAACATTTTTATGATGTAATGACATTGCAAATACATTGCGCAATCTATTTGCAATATTGCAGTGAGATATATCTGCAATCATTTTGCAATCTTTCTGCTGCGCTGTATGGATGAATATTTAATTTTATAATTGAATCTAAAAAATTTTGGTTTAATTTGTCCAACGAATAGTTTGACTACAAGGATGATTATTGCAAATACTTTAATTACTGATATGGCATTATAGTTTCTTGGTTATAGACTTAATAATGAATTATAATTATGCGCAATTTATTTAAATAGTTATTATTATGAATAGTTTTCTCTTGTTTCTAACTTCTGAAAGCTAGTAAAATAATCATTCATATTAATACATAACTAAAATAGTACATATTAAAATAATGCGCTGTAACGATCATTATGGACAATCTGATTAGGAAATTAATAATCAGAATGTTATGAGCACGGAAATCGAAACATGGAATCGGATAGATGAAATGGTAGAGATAACCAAATCGTTCCGTTCCGATTATGAGTAGCCTGACTCCCTATGAGCGTTTCTTTCGGAAATGGAAATTTTTCGTACACTGTCGGTCACTATCTCTACAGCATAAAAGTTGCAGCAACATTGCGTATTGCAGCAATATTGCTGTAAATGTTCTATGCTGATCACTAGCTGATCATTAGAAGTATTGAAAAAGAGTAGTAGTAGTAAAAGAGTAGTAGTTTGTTTATAGTCGAAATAATGTCAATTTTTTTCAGTCAAAATAATATCAATTTGACATTATATTGGTCGAATCATATGACGAAAAAATGACACAAATTTGATCAATAATCAGTCAAAATGACGTAAAATTGATATAATATTGACTTTCTTGTTTTTCTTAGGTATCTAGCATATAACATACCATCATTATAATCTGTTATAAAATAATTTAGCATCATAATAATTACAATGTCTACATGACATTTTCCATCTTTTCAATCCTCTTTTTATAATTAACCAATAAACCAATAAACCATAACCAATAAGCCAATGAACAGATATTATTACTATTACATGGGCCATATGGAGCATATTTTTTTGGAAATTTTTCATACACTGTCGGTCACTAGTGATCATTAGCGATTAGGAGTATTGGAAAAGCGTAGTAGTAGTATTTATTTATTGGCCAGCTAAAAAGAGGATTAAAAAGATGAAAAATGTCATCTGTAGGCATTGTAATTATCAACATGTATGCTAAATTATTTTATATTAGGTGTACAACTTTGCTTCCGCCGTTTTCCTATAGATGGCTTTAGCGGTAAGTGGTGGTCGAAATAAATAGATCATAGACGTCATACAATAAACTTGGGCATCTGTCAACATAAC
>Ga0157363_1003406_pt1 | contig 14378 bp, 5 predicted proteins | sample AttsexASBM1_FD_111477 | JGI IMG/M metagenome (GOLD analysis project Ga0157363, IMG submission 111477) | Fungus gardens microbial communities from leaf cutter ant in Ribeirão Preto, State of São Paulo, Brazil - Atta sexdens ASBM1 | ecosystem: Host-associated > Fungi > Mycelium > Unclassified ...
ATAAAAGATATGTGTTTCGGCGTTATAAAGTGTTTTGTTTGGGTGTGGGTGTGGTGGTGGGGGTTGGTGTGGGGGGGTGTGGGGGGGGGGGGGTGCATGCAGTTTTACTCGAAATTAAGGACTTACTTTTAAATTCAGTATTCTCTGTGATAGCAACAAAACATTCAAAGAAAATCAAACAAAGTCTTTACTTCGTGTATAGAGAAAATGGTAAAATATACAATAAGAAAATTTAGATAGATTATGTGACAAAAGCAGAAAATTCTACAAAGAAATAAAAAAATCATTCACATAAGATTAAATAAATAACGGTAGATAATAAAATAAATGAACCCAAATATGATTTGTAGAAAGTAATTATTTTAGCATAATTTTAACATAAAGAATCATAATGATATAATAAATATAATAAATGATGAAAAAAAAAAAATAATGATAGAAATAAAAATAATATTAAAAATAATGATAGAAATAAAATAATTTTCTTCGTGAAATGTAACAAAAAAAATTTCGCGATGTAAAATTGTTTAATGATAGAAGATAATTTATTCAGAATTGGGTAAGTTAACTTTTTTTTTAACTAAGTTAAATTAAAGTTAACAGCCTTGAAAATTTAACTTAATTAAAATACAAGTTAATTCATAACAAAAATAATTGAATTAAAAGTTAAGTTAAGAAAGTAATTAAAATAAAAGTAATTAAAATAAAAATAAAAAAAAATAAAAGTTAAATTTGGTTCGAACGAATAACTAAAAAAAAAATTTGACTATTTTACATAATTTTTCGTATTTTTCCTTTCTTTTATTTATTAAAGAATTTAATTATTTTTGTTCACAAGTAACAATTATACAATATAAAATTACTAAATTATATACTTATAGCCTCTCGCATTATATTTAAGGAGTCATTGTATTTAAGGAGTCCAAAAAAATCAAATTAAAAGTTAATAGTTAGCGATAAAATGTAACTAAAAAGTAATTAAACTAAAAAGTTAAGAGTCTAAAATGTAAGTTAAGTTAAAATTAGTTAACTTTTTAATTTTTATCTTTTTAACTTAGCACTACTCAACCCTGAATTTATTGTATGATTTTATCAAATAATAAAAATATTGGCTGTTAGAGATCCTTGTCACTCGAACACATTCCAAGATTTTCTCGTTCACTTCGTAGAAGAATGAACGGAAATAACTTCCAATGGTAAGAGTTTACTTCTCAGATTATCAGGGAAGGCTGACATAACATAATACACATTCAAGGATAAAAAAGAGAAGTGAAAAATATCGACATTCACTAAAATTCTTAAGTGCTGTCAAAGGTCAATCATTGACATTTGGTCAAATTTCATTAGAAATAATGCAGCATTTCTTTAATATATAGTTCTTTAATATAAAGTTTCCTACTATTCGCGATAAGTTTGCATATATGAATACAATTTTTCTGTGCTAAGAATTATAATATGTAACGGATCGATATCGAATCAACGAATGCGATTGTTTCTTGAATAGTTATTTTCGAATGTAAAAATTAAAACGCTATTGTTCAACTATTTAGCCAATATTCATGAATATTATATTACATATAATATTATATACGAGTTTTCAAAGAATAAATTAGTTTAAAAAACTTGTTTAAAACATGTTACTTTCACGGCTCACTGAAATTCATGATATTTTAGAATTCAGTTTACACCGTTTTAAAGATAAGAAGCTTATCGCAAAACTAAAAACGAAGGTACGCCGCGGAAAAGATCGTGTCCATTTTACAACCTTTCTATCTTCGATATGAAAACTTTCGAAGCGATATATAAATCGGCTTTCTATATCTGCACAATAACGTGCACGCCATTTACTGGAAATTAGTAGTTCGTTCAATATCGGAAGGTTGAAGGATACGCAGCAAAAGAACAAAAATCAAAAAAATATTTATACATTCACATCTTCGCGATTTTATTCAATCTCGACAGAACATTTGAATTTTAGCAAAATTATATTTTCACGGACACATATATTAATTAGAGCGATTAATTTCAAAGATAATTATTTTCTCAAATTAAGTAAAATTTTAATTAATAATAAATTTGTATAAAATAATCGTTGTGTATTATAAAAATATGTATTATAAAAATAAAATTATTTAGAATAATAAATAACAATAAAATTAAGGCTGAGAATCAGCGCGAGAATGGGTGCGCATAAGTATTAAAATAATTCCAATTGTGCAGCTTTATTCCAGAATCTTGAAAATTTTTTTTCTTTGAAATTATATATCATTAATAAAGAAATTATTTATGCCATAATAAGATAATTATTAATATGCCTTAGTTAAATGAGTAAATGTAAATTAATGTTTATTCAGATTAATATAAAATATATGAGACATAGAATGCATCTACTTTATTAATTACGGAACTAGAGGATTTATACGTCGACGAGTTAATTTGTTGAACACGTTAATTATTCATATTATTGAACGCGCTGTTAACAAGCGCTTTTTGCTCGACTTCACACAAGCGGTGAAATTCGACTTTACGCACAGACTTTTCTGAGAATCTGAATAAAGCATTATGCGAGCACTTTTTTTTTATACCAAAATAATTGCGTATGCAAAATTTTTCTTTTTTTGAGAAAAAAAAATTCTCCTATGATTCTCGAAATAATAATAATAATTAAGACAAATGAAAGTAAAGCGCGGTAGTTAAAGTCAGCAGCTTTCTTTTTTCATTTGACTTATTTTTCCTTTATTTGTTGAATGACAGCAAATTTTTCTTAAGATGAGAACTATAAATTAATAATGATTTTACAAAGATTTTAAATCACTTATACCTACTCTATTTATAGAAACTGATATTTGAAACCGTTTGATATTTGTAACGATTTCATAAATAAACAATTTTTACGAAGATAACATTATTTATAATTAATCAATGTTATTGGAGAAACTGAAATATGCGAATAATTGAATAATATAATCTCGGGAAATGACAAACAATATACTAAGTTAATTAAATCAATATTATTTAGAACTAAATTATAATTTTTAATATAAAAAATATTGTTTTGTTTTGCAAATTAATCAAAAATTTTTATCAACATGAATTTCTCCGTAGATGAAATCTAAACAGAGAAACGGGGAAACCTTTTGCTTGCTCTGCTTGCAATTCGTGACTAAAATGATAAGCAAATTGCTCTCAGTCATGGTACAACCGCACAATTTATGAAGAAAAATTTTGCGGGAAATGTTCCTTTTTATGAAATAATATCTGAACTTTATACAAAATCTTTTTATACATTACTGCAGACAAATACTGAAATAACAGCAATTTGACCAAAACGTAAGAAATTCAAAGTCAGGATTTTATGAAACCGTAAAACATTGAATGTAATATTGTAATTTGTATAGATATAATAACAACTCATAATTTCTAAAATAACGACAAAATTTGTTTTTTTTTTTGCTGATTTGATTGTACAATGTGATATTGTATATTTTTGAAAGGATTGAAGAACTTGTCTTTCGGAGAACATGCATTTCACTTTGCGACCTTAACATCGAAACTGGAAAGCTTCAGTGGATATGTTTGCGTAATTCTCTTGTGAAATATCGAACATAATTATCTTACTCGATCTAGTTCTCGACTTGCACTTGCGCATAACGCACGTGCGCTAACGTCAACGCCAGGTTTCGACATAGCAAAATGCACGTGTACCGTGTAGTTGTATAGAGAGTTACGCCACATAATCGTCTTTCAAAGAGATGCCATAACTGTGTTAACGTTGGAAAGATTGACGCGCCGTGCTTCAAAATGAAACGCAGATGCCATTATTCTAAAATAATTTTATAACAATGATACTCTCTATCGGTGGCAATTAACGCCATCAAAATCTTCTATTTTAATATTAGATTATAAAAAACTGAATATAAGACTTTTTATATTTAATTAGATAAAAAACTGACTTGTAGTAAAAAAAATCTGTGGATAAAAAAAAAGAATCAAAATATTTTTTATATTTAACCAACAGAAAAGATAATTTAAATACATCGAATATATTTATTAATTTTTTTCGCAAAAGATCAAAAAATTGTTAACAATGCTCTTAAAAACAATGAGCTAAGTAAACTACGAAGAACATTATACGAAGTACAGTTAAAGTTTCTGTTCACAAAAGCGAGTCCGTCAGCCGTGATGTTTTCGAAGTTATAACTTGTCGGTAAAGTTAGCGAACAACGTGTGTTATACGATATATGGAAAGGAACAAAGTGATGTTTGACATTATATAATAGCGAATAAAGTGTAGCCTGCATACACGTCAATGAATCAAAACCTTTATTTCTCACTACTTTATTGATTTAAACCACGAAATTACATTATATTGTATGCATTATCATTGTCTTGAAATAATGAAATTGTGAAAAACAAAGTTTACTGATTTGTTCAAATATGCATAATCGAATTTTCTTTTCTTTTGTTAGATTAAAAATATACGAACTATATTGCAATTAGTGAAATCTGATGAACTAAACATACACTTACTAAATAATCAATTGTTTCTCTTTAAACATTGACTTTTATAATGAAAAATGATGAACACTCGTTCTTTTAATAGTCAATCATTAATATGTCAGTCCATCAATAAAATTTGAGTATAAAGAAAATGTTTTATAATGATTCAAGAATATTTTGTGAATAAATTAAAAAAATTTATTATGAGACGATCATTTCTTGATATTTTTCATTGAATTTATGCATTTTTAGCGTAAGTAATACTTTCGTAACCTTTGACCTTTATAAAGTTTTTATTAATAATTTCTTTTAACTAAAGAATGTCACATTTTGTTGTTATTTATTCATTTATTTATTTATTTAGAGAGAGAGAAAGAGAGAGATTCCGAAGTTAATTCCTAAAAAAACTTTTTCATGATAAAATATCATAGCAATGCAGCTCGATGAAATTCTTGTTGTAGAAAAATCAATTTTATGCATATCGAATATATAGTTTGTTCTTAAAGTATTCATATTTGAGAAAAAATTCATATTGCTTGGCATATCTGTGTGACACGAATGCGATAAAATACAAAAGATTTTTCTAACTACATAATTGCACATAACTCAATATTTCATGATTATGATGTTATGAAATATCTTCGAGATCGAATTTACAGCTCGGGAAATAATAAAGAAGATGAGTTTATAACGGGCTTTTATAAAAAGATATTAAATATTCCTTACACGCCCATTTTGCCTTTATAGAATATAATGTGATTTATAATATAATGTTGGCACAAGTCAAGCATAACAATCTAAATCTTCTTGAGGTAAATCTTCGTCTTAAAGAACATCTCTCATAGAAATTAAATTCCTAAAGAAAGTTATTAAAAATGCGCATGGGTTGTTTCACAAACAACAATATCAAATAGGTCTTTGTAACTGTTAGGATGTCTTTGCAACTATATACGTATGTAAGCAAAAATTTAACTAAGTTGTAATATAATATACTTTGTATAATTTTATGATAGCGAGAATGAAAGAAATTTCATTCAGGTGCATGATAAATGAAATTTTTTTGCATATTTCTTTTTACTGCAAACATTATTTTCTCTTTAACTACTCTCTTAATTTTTTATTTTCATTTTTAAAATATATATAGTACTCTTTTCTCTTTTACTTTTTTATATCTATCTTTATCAAGGTTTGAATTAATTTTATTTTCAACATTATAAGAAATTTCGTCTCTCTCTCTTCATCTCTTCGGGCTTTTGCTTCTTTCTGCCACACTAGTAATTTAATAACTCGTGTAAAAATAAAAGCAAAGAGATACAAACGTACTCGGCACCTGGAAGATTGATATGAGCAAAAAATATGAAAGAAGAATATAGAGTATTCGCACATGTAGAATCATCGCTGTCGCGAGATTCTTGTATGGCTTTGACAATTTTCGATCAAAAGAAACGTTTTGCGAGCGCACGCGTTGCTAGATTTTTTATTTAATAACAAACTTTTTTATGACCTCAATTTTATGACTGGACGGAAAAGGTACATAACGATTTTACTTTTAGAGCAACGACATTCTCGAGAGAGACGCCTGACAATAAAAATTCCTATAAACGACGATGTTATCTTTGCGAATTCAGCATCCGACGTACTGATGAACGGGCGAATCTCAACGATGTTATCCGTCCGCTTGCTGCTGCCAATCGCACTATTCATTGTAGTATTGAACACTAAAACTACTCAATGCCTCCCACGTGCTACATGTACATCCGATCGCCTTTACACCAGTATTCATTCGCGGTACGCAATGGCGTACTTCAGGCGAATACGTAGAGTTCATTTTTACGCGTTTCAAATACGAGATCATTCCAGAATAGGAATTCTCGCAATATCACGTAAGCGTGGTAAAATTCTACGTGGTAAAATTTTCCTGGAAAATGCGCGCGAATAAAAGCTCATAAAATGCTCTTTTGAAAGTGTGAGTATTAAAAGATATTTTATATTGAATATTAAAAGGTATTCACAATTTGTTTCTCAATTGTTAATCTCAAATAACGTAATCATTCTATGTCAGTTTGTTTATATATTGAGAATGTTGAGTTCTAATCATTACTCAATATTCCGTTCACATATTATGCGTGAAACAATACGCTTATCGACTGTCAGAGTAAATAAGATCGAGCATTGAAACATTCTGTGATATCGTTCTAAAATTCTCATTTATTAGCATTAATTCGTCGCCGCGAAATTGAAAAATATGCGAAACTGTGATGATCATTAAGCTTTTATTATCATAACGTCTTATTTACTTAAATCATATAACTTTTTACATCGACACATTAAATGTACGGTAATAATATACATTACGATGTGAGTTTATTTATGGATCGTGCTAATATGTATATTTGTATATTATAATATTTTTCTGTAAATAACTCTGACATTAATTAACAAAAAATGTAGGCATACTTCGTGAAGTTGTAAAGTGTATTAAAAATAAAAATTGTAAATTCAAATATATATTCGTGACGCAATATAAAACTTTTGTTAACAGATATGGCCATATATTTAAATTCCTCATTTTTAAATACATTAGTGATGGATTTAGAAATAAACTACATCAATAAAAATCTCTTTTAGATAAAGACCGAGACAAATATTTCAATAAAAATATTTCAGATAAAAATGCTCTTAGGCTTTGAAACTTTTTTGCTTTAAGCTCGTACATAGTTTCTTAGTAAATAAGCTTTAGAAAGTTTAAAGGGACTGTTAGTGGAATGCTAGTCAGTTATATCCCTGAGAGTTTGTGATGTTGTTACAGCTTTAGAACTTTAGTGAACAGAATATACGTATTAAACGTTAACTAAAATAGGACATGTTTGAATGTAATTCTGGTTGCATGACGTAACGTTTTACATGTGTTTAACAAAATTACTTAATTATAAATATTGAATAGCTTTAATAGGTATTAAACGTCACATGTATGATATTAAAGATGTAAAATATAAATGTGCTCAAAATAAAATTTTCCTATAACCTATTTCCCTAAAAAATGCGGATAAAGATATATAACATGTATATGTAAGATATAATCCGTTTTATCTGTATTAAAAATCAATAGCTTTAATAATTTTTGCGAATATGGTTCTCGAATCCGCAAAATTCTCACGAAAGTCAATCACCGGGTGCCACGTTGGTCCAATTCACGGGTCATATGGATGTTATCGTCGAAAATGAAAATAAAAATTGTCGAGTGCTTCGATAAAACTACGTCAGAGTTAAATGAGATCGGAAGCTCTCGATCAAACGTGGCGACGAGCCGTCAATCGAAACAGCCGTCCGTCGAAGATATTGAACGAATGTCGATTGAATCGCTTTCCTGTGAGATTGCAGAATTCTTATTTCACGTAGATTCAAACGTGCAGCGTGAAAGCATGATGAGGAATATTATGCCTATAGAAATTATGCAAAGTAGCGATCTCATTTTCTTACATCAAGCTTGCTCTCTCTCATTCTTTTTCTCATTTTTTTCTATTCTTAATTCACACCACTGGCTTTCATCGGGCGATCGAAAATGTAACAAAGACCGTACATTATAGATAATTGCACGAACACTAACGTGGCTATTCTTCGGCATTTTTGATTGCCTGATGAAAATCAGCGGTAATCTTGCGAGAAAATGTAAATTAAAAATAGAAAAAATAAAAAAAAGAATGAGAGAGGAAGCTTAACATAAAAAAATGAGATCACTGTTTTACATAATTTCTATAAGCATAATTTTCTTCATCATGCTTTCACACTGCGCGTTGGAAATTAATAAATCTTATCTCCTCTAGATGATATGCTCGTTTACAGTTTATACCTTCTTTAAAGAAGAGATGATCTTGTGGATGATTTAACCGTAAATTTATATTTTCCGAGAAAAGCCAGCTGCGCCTTTCGCAATTTTCCTCGGAGAAAAGGTCGGACGATTGCTTCGATGATCGATTACCAGTGACACGATTTTTTTCGTTTTTTTTTTCTCAGCTTATTCTTCCTCTCGGTTTCATCACCGTCTTTTCCGCTTATTTCTCAGTTTTCTGTTCCTCAACGGAAAGCGCTTAATCGTCCGGAAGCTATTCTCTCACATGCTGTTATTGACCTACTGAATTACTATATGTGCCTGGACTCGATGATGTACTCTTTCTCGGGTATGAGATAATGCACAACGCCCAGAAGGTCGACAACTATGCCAATATCTAAAGAGAAGAAAGAGAAAATGGGGGAGTGAGGGAGAGAAAGAAAAGAAGGTGACTGCCCGTCTTTACGATAGAAGAAAAAGAAATACTCGTAGAGATATCACGAGTTCTGCTCTCGGCGAGCTTTATGTCGGCTTCTACAATGGCCTGTACAATTTGCCGAGCTGAATACGAACGCTGTTCCACACCATATACCAGAAGATTGCAGTCAGCCATTTCTTAATTCGTTCGACCTGGATTTCACGTCTCTTTTGAGCCGAAGACACCTTTTCGGTCGTGCAATTATCTATGTATTATCGTTGATTCCAAGAAAAATCGTCGTCGTTATCGACATTGTCGGTATCTCGTAATAGTGAATCCAGTAGAAATAACCGACGAGACAGAAATAATGTTAGACAGGGACAATACGACGCAGTTAATGCATTCTCCTGATAGTTCGAATGTTATTCGAAGTTTTACAGTTCCACGCCAGCATTACATCCCGACTCGAGGTTTATTGCCTTTCTAGAGGATGATATACGCACTTTTTTTTCTAACACGATTTCGTGTTAATCATGCTACGCGTTCCCGCTTCAACTCAGGCTTTTAGCTTAATGAAAGAATAGGTCATTAAAATTTATTCGAAGTTCTATTTTAAGTTCGCTAACTGTATACGTTTCTGACATCGACGTGAACTAAATTCATAAGAAACGTGCAATTTGTAAATCGTGATTTCTAAACTACAAGATTACATTAATTGGCATATTTGCAGAGAGAAATTACTTACTTATTAATTTTACGAATCGTCTGCTTCAGCGCAGGAAAATCCGGTCGGTCCGCGGCCTCTTGCGCCCAACATCGTCTCATTAGAGTAGCTACCTGTAAAATGATATTCGTTTCATAAATTTATATTCTTCTTTTCGATCAAAGCGGTATTTATCATTTTTATAACTTTTTAAATAATTTTTAAATTTATATTCTTCTTTTCGATAGTACTTAAATACGTATTTCTATGTGAATTTATATTCATTCTAATTTTGTATATCGCGCGCCGAAATCTTTTTCTTATTTGTACAAACAATTTAATAAATTTAAAATACATTTTGGCAAAAACAGGCGAGCAACTAATAATACTATATATGTGTTAATAATATGTTGAACTATATGAATATTTTATGATAATATACAATTGATAATGCTAATGAATAACCCATTGATTATCATGTGCAAATAAATGTCTTGCATATATGTAAACATGAATATGCGAATACATTTAAAATATTTGCTAATATGATATTTACCTCTTCTTCAACGGAAGCATCATCTATTACAGGCCTTAAGGGTGAACCGCCACCTCTTCTAACACCTTCTATTATTTCTGCAACAGAGACGAAGTGTGTCGCATGATATCAAAGTTCACAGGGTAATGTAAAAGAATCTCTTCATGAGAAACAAAAAAATAGAAAGAAAGGAAAACGTGTGGAAAATAATGTGCCTGTTGGGCATAAAATATCGATTGTAACGTGCAACTGCTCTATAGGACGAAATAACATGTTAAAAAACAATTGACGCAACACCGCGAGATATCCAGCAATATTTCAATTATATATTTCAGAATTATAACGTCCCCAATCGCGCAAAATTATGCCCGTGGTTCAGTGAGTCCGTTTACGTCAGACGATGATGTCTGCTTAGTGCGAGGAACTTTCTCCTTCGTCTGCTTACTAGCGCGTTTCACTACTGTCTACGTATTATTTTAAAAAGCAAGCTACAAATTTTCCGTTGACCATTTGATCTTATTGAATACAATCATTCGTATCGATTTATTGGCGCATCTAATCCGCAAATTTTTTCAATAAAGTATATTTACAGACTGACATGAACATTCCGGAGCATCAACGAATCATGAAACTACAGTACGAAATCTTATTGAAAATAATTTTAATTTTTGTCGAAGTTAAGAGATAGAAAAAAAAAGAGGAACAAGCCGGATCAGTCAGATCTATATTATATTTAAATGTCTTCTCTTTGCTTATATAAAAGGCAATTTATTCCTATCTTGCGATATAGATTTCTTTTTATGAGAATTATACAATACGCGGGTGAGCGTAAGTTATTGAACATAACTAATGAAGAATCTGACAGAAGATAAGATCGTCAACTAAATAAAATTGTGAAAAGTAACGGCATTTATGGGCATTCGAAATCGTATATCATCGATAATACAGTTTATACTGTTAAAAATTTCATGAAATTTAATATATTTTTAAGTTACACAATTTAAATTTAATTTCACACATTACACTACATTACACTAACATTACACTAAATTTGTATGTATTTATAATTAAAAAGTATATTTGTGTACATGTACATGACATTTAATGTCTTTTTCATGAAAATTTATGAAATTTAATGTATACATTTATTACATTTAAGTAACTTCTGTAACTTAATTTTCAGTTAAATCATTCTTTTAATTTTGTTCATAATCACGAGCTTCATTTACATGTAAAGGAAACTTGTAGTTACATTTTTAACGGTCTATATTTCTGATCATATAAATAACATACGCCAATTTTATCGCAGATAGATGCCAGAAAAGAATAGAAATCAATTAACGTGTCTACATTTACCGAAACTCCGCCTTAGTCTAACTGCTAACTGGTATATCTATTCCATAAAGTTACAGAATTAGTTAAACGGGTGTAAACGTCAATATGAGAACCGAATTGAGGTAAATTGACAAAGGGAGGTAAATGTATCAATGACAACAGAAATTTAATTCTCTTTTATAACTTGTATGTGTATAACGAAGAGACGGAAATAGAATTTTACCGTAACTGTTACAGTTACTTTTTTAAAATAAAAATTTTTGTTATTTAATGTCAGAATATGTCTGAAATGGGAACTGCCTTTTATAATTAAAAACTGATTGAAACATTATTACAATTACAATAACGTTTAATGTATATTTTTAATTTTTTCTACTTTAATTAATATCTCTTTTTCAATCTTATTCTTTTTTTTTGTAGTTATAATTTTATTTGAAATATTAATATGCATTTACATAAGCAAAACTGAAATAATATGACAGAATCGAAATTACATGAAAAATCTCGGTTTGAATAACATTCCATATATTACCCATTATGAGAAGGGAAATATTTGCAAGCACTATTTCATACAAAATCTTGAAATATATTTAGTTTGTGATTCCTGTGTATCAATATCATCATATATTACATTCCTTGAATTCCTGAAATAAAAAAGTCCGCTAAATTAGATACATAATTTCTATTTAAAAAGGAATAAACAAGGATTTGATGAAATAAAAACAAGTAAGGAACACATTTTATAAATTAATAATTGTGTATATAATGTAAAATATACATGGAAAGTATAAATAACATATACAAATAAAATTAAAATAGTAATAATGTAATGCATAATCATAAGTTATTAAAAATTTTACAATATGTGAGTGCACGCGTGAGTGTCGAAAAGTACTAATAAATTAAAATAGATAGAACATGTTGACGTTTATTAAAAGTAATATAAAATTTCAATGAAATTCAGTGAAAGCACAGAAATGAGAGGTATTTTTACGTTATTCTATTCCAATTACTAATTATGCGTATTATTATTGCATATTTTATAAAATTTCTCTTTAACAAAATGAAAATCGACATTAATTTATAACATATATCGTAGAAAATATTCCTAATGAAATTTTCCATACTCCGAAATCCACATAAACGTCACAAAATCGTTTAATTTTGTACGAGATTAATATTGAATGTTATATTCTGGCGGATCTCTCTGTTCTCGGAAGCCGGAAGGTAATTACGTTTATGATATGATTGATAGGATATCGAGTTCAATCGCGGTTACAGGAAATCGGAATCCGTTGTTGCGCACCAAGGACAACGGACACATACTGTGCCTGTAGATGTCCTCGAGGAACAAGTTGCAGGATTCGCAGTTGAGGGTGCAATGAGGTCTGCGAACTTCGAGGAGAGGACTGACGGCCCTCCTGGGACTTGCCCCACCGTCGGGATTTGTCCCGACTTGCGACCCTTGTGGCAGGGTCAGACTGCTTGTGCTTGAGGCTAAACTCCTATCCGCCATTCTGTCTTCGTCCTCGAAGAGCCTGGCCGTCGATCAAGGGAGAGCCAAACTGCCTCGCCGGACAGCCCTTGAAAATTTACCGTTGCGATATCGGATTTTTTCTCCTCGTTCTCTTCCATTCCTTCGCATACATACGCGTGCATGTATGTGTGCATGCAGACACGCACGACATAAATGTATTATAATTCCGCCGAGTCGGCATACCCGATAAAAATGTATATGAGATAGTATTTTATAACCCGCGAATATATACTATTTCCAAATTTCATATTCAAGATTTCTCCGGACGATCGCGAAATTTCACGGTTGAATAATCGGATGTGGTACATTCATGCGGAAAGTCCGCTGAATATCGTGTGCCGTTTTTTAACAGATGGAAACTGTTGGACAACATTCTTCGATTATTGTAATGTACCGTAAAAAAAGAAAATTTAAATACAGACAAAAAAAAGGGATATTTATTATACTGTTAACTCAGATATAAATACTCAGATATAAATCATCTTCGTGATTTATACGTTTTATATGATAATAATTTTGTTACATAACCTTTTGCATAAATAATATCTAAACCATATATATATATTTTTTTATTTAGGTTTAAGGTATATTTAATTCTAGAATTTGAATTGTCGAAACATTTGTTATATAAATTTATATCATGTTTTTCACAATTAATTAAGGTACATTATTTTAACATGCATAACAAATGTATATTTTATTATGTTTATCTCGGATCTGTTACAACAAATAATAAATTTTATGCAGAATTAATTCTCATTTATTGTTCAGCATGCAAAAAAAAGTGGACTGTATTCGACGTATAAACAGTATCTTTGCAAGTTATTAAAACATTTATCATTCTTCTTTCAAATATGGTATGTATTTATCTTATTTCATACTAAAACATTGCGTATTTTCCCAAGGAACTAAAAGAATATTTATTAAACATTGGATCGTTAAAACATTTTATTTTTTTCAAAAACCGCGTTAAAATTTGAGTTACTGTTATATAATTATTTATAATTAAATATATATAATTATTTAAAATTATTCATTAATATTCTACAATAGCCGCAGTTTCTACAAATAATAATTATTATAACAATTCGATTAATTGAGCAATTAAACGAAAATTTGTTAAAGAATTAGTCATGTTCCATAAAAAAATATAATTTTAAAATGTGTTTAATAATATAATATCTAATGCCGAATAAAAATTGTCACGATACATATATTTTTTAAAATTCTGCTAAATAAATTTTGTAGATGTTACATTATAGAGCTTTGATGAATGAAAGCTATTATCCAAAAGCTTTCTTCAGAGTGCTCGAAGTTAATAAGTATGAGCATCTTAAAGTTTAATTCGCATATAATGATATTACGGTCGATTTATTCGATGGAATTTCGTAGAAAACTTACGTCTTGTCGGCCTTGAATCGTCGCGTTTGATTTTGATTTCTTTTCCGTTGGTTTCTTTTTAATCCTTATGTGATCATTTTATGACCAACGATTCTGTTTTCGTTTGAATTCACAAGTTCA
>Ga0157363_1003407_pt1 | contig 14373 bp, 6 predicted proteins | sample AttsexASBM1_FD_111477 | JGI IMG/M metagenome (GOLD analysis project Ga0157363, IMG submission 111477) | Fungus gardens microbial communities from leaf cutter ant in Ribeirão Preto, State of São Paulo, Brazil - Atta sexdens ASBM1 | ecosystem: Host-associated > Fungi > Mycelium > Unclassified ...
TGGGAATGATTCAGAAGCAAGGAAATTGGGTGCCGTACGAATTGAAGCCGAGAGATGTTGAACGGCGTTTGTTTGCTTGTGAACAGTTGCTTGAAAGGCAAAGACGGAAGGGATTTCTGCATCCCATTGTGACTGGGGACGAAAAATGAGTTCATTACGATAATCCCAAGCGCAGAAAATCATGGGGAGTTGGCTCGGCCATGCTTCCACGTCGACGGTCAAACCGAATATTCACGGCTCCAAGGTCATGCTCTGTATTTGGTGGACCAGCTCGGCGTAGTATATTATGAACTGTTAAAACCGACTGAAACAATCACAGGCGATCGGTATCGAACACAATTGATGCGTTTGAGCCGATTGAAAGACAAACGGCCGCAATACAACGAGAAACACAATAAAGTGATTTTGCAGCATGACAATGCTCGACCCCATGTTGCGAAAGTGGTCAAGACATACTTGGAAACGTTGAAATGGGAAATCCTACCCCACCCACCGTATTCTCCAGACGTTGCTCCCTCTGACTATCACTTGTTTTGATCAATGGCACACGGTCTGGCTGACCAGCACTTCTGGTCTTATGAAGAAGTAAAAAATTGGATCGATTCGTGGATAGCCTCAAAAGATGACCAGTTTTTTCGACGCGGAATTCGTACGCTACCCGAAAGATGGAAGAAAGTAGTGGCCAGCGATGGACAATACTTTGAATCATAAATATGTAACCAGTTTTTTATAATAAAGCCTCGAATTTCGGAAAAAAAACGGCGGAAGCAAAGTTGTACACCTAATACATTATATATTCTTATATTAAATTATTATAATTTATTTCAGATATGATTGAGAACCGAAAAACTTTTGGTTTCAACACAACATTCTGAAACGCTAAAGAAAATAAGAAACCGATTGCGAAAAATATTATCTCAGCCAGGATTCGAACCTGGGACCTCTTAACTTTCTGAAAAGAATGTCTTAACCAGCTTGACCATTGAAGCTTCGAAAATATTCTTCGCAATAACTGATATGTACAGAGAGAACGTGTTATATGGCCGCATATATATATAAACATTTAAGAATTTTAAGTAAGACCGTATGTGAATATATCAAATATAATAAAGAAAGCCAAGTATTGAGTTTCTTTTTGTCTATTTTAATTTAGGGGTTATTAGTATTTCAGAATGTTTGTGTTGAAAGTTTTTCGGCTCTCAATCATAATCTAAAATAAATTAATTTAACATAAGAATATATAATGTAACATAACACAAGAATATATAATATAAGAATATATTATTTGAAACATCCATCTTTGACCGTTCTTGGATTCCTTTATCGTATTTGATGTATTCACACATGTCGTGCTTAAAATTCTTAAATATTTTTAAATATAAAAAGAATATTAAATTTTATGCACAAAGATTGATGTCAACTTGGTAAGGCCAATGTTATATGGGTTTGTTTTGTTCAATTACGAATAATTATTTTTAAAAACTATTCGCTAACAGTCGTAGTTACTATTTAATTACTGTTTAGTTATGTAGTCGCAAATAGTTACGTTTCAGAACTATTCGCCAATAGTTATTATCCAAATAACTATAGAAATTGAATAGTAACTACACAGAAATCTGAATAGTACACAATAGTTCTCAGTAGTTCCTTTCTATACGGGTACCTGCTTATTTAATATGATAGATATCCTAAGTACATAAGTTTATATAGATCAAACTTCGCAGCATATTGAAATATCGCGAAGACAGATGTAGATCTTTTTACAACAGTTGGCGCTACTAGTATCAACTGTTACAGAAATATAAAAAGTGCTCATATTACCTGAAGTGCTCATAACATCCGATTCTATTCTATATATGTATAACATATACAAATATATGTAACATATATAAATATATGTATATATTTGCAATTTAATTATATCACTGTAAATAACTGTTTTTCGAAATTTTATTTGGATATTATTTGAATACATTCGGAGTTCCGAATGATCCCTGCTCGCGATTAACTTGAAATTTCACGCATAAATTCTATTCAATATGAGAAATAAAAAAATTCATAGTCTTATCTTCGGGAAATGAAAAAAAAATTTTTTTGTTTTACGACTTTTCATTCAGATAGATTTTGCTTTACGTGAAAAGTGCGCTCCTTGGGCGCAGGGAAGGAGGTAGAGTGGGAGTCTTTTCGTATGGAAGTCGTACGCCCTTGAAGCAGAGGGAGAAATGGAGTGTTCGTTTCGCCTGGAAAGTCGTACGGCCTTGGTAACATGAGAGTCGTTTCGTGAAAAGTCGTGCGCCGCGTGCGCCTCTAATCAGGGGAGGAGGGAGATGAAAGTCGCTTCGCGTGGAAATTGTGGGTTCCTAATACCTAATTCAGATTGGACGCAGCAAGCGTCAAGCAGCGGAGCAGCAACCAATCAGCGAAGCGATATTACAATGGCATAAAAAATATCGCCTTGTTAGTTGGTTGCTGCTCCGCTGTTTGATGCTTACTGCCTGTCTGAACTAGGCATAAGCAGGAGGGAGATGAGGTGGAAGTCGCTTCGCATGGAAGTCGTGTTCCCCTAAGCAGGTGGAGTGGAGTCGTTTCGCCTGGAAAGTCGTATTTCCTTAATCAGTCTGGATTTTAGCCGATAAATATTGTCAAAAATCTTTTTTTTTTATTTCTCGAAATTGAGAGTATAGGTTTTCATTTCTTACACTAAAAACAATTTATATATAAAATTTCAATCGCGAGCGGGAGTCAATCGAAACTACACCCTTTTATTTTTCTGGATTTATTAACAATTAGAACTCGTATAGACGAGACTTTGTAGTATCACAATTTCTGGCGCTACAGAAAAGTGCCACGAATACCTTCATGTGGGTCAATTTATGACGGGACAAGAAACATTACGGATGCATTCAAAGTGGTAAATAAAGAAGCGCTGTGAATTCGCCCATCTGAATGTATCTGTAAGTTTTATCGCGTTACAAATTAGCCAATATGAACATATTCGCGACATTTTTCTGTAGCGCCAGAAAATAGCTCTGTATGAATGGATCGACATTTCAATTGTGGCACTATAAGTCGCTCGTTTGTACGAGCTCTTATCCAATAATAATGTTGCAGGTTCGGGAGGAGAAAATAGAAGGTTTAAAATTGGCAAACCTTGGATTTCCTGTCTTGCAGATAATAAAAAAATCTGGAAGGAACAAGCAGTCCGAGGCATGTTATTACAATTAAATGAGATCATTTTAGTTGTAATTTTAGAGTTAAACATCTTTAGCAAAAAATTTTTAACATAATTATGAAAATTTTGTTTATACTTTAACATTATACATGCAGTTTATATAATTTATATAATTAATAATTTTTTAATAATAAGATTTTTAATAATATTGTAAAAAATATAACGGATTAATATTTCATCCACAGATGCAGAAATCAAAGCACAAAAAGAGCAAGAACAAAAAGCTACCAACACTCGTGAAGACGGGAGAACACAAGCTGCGACCGAAGAATGAAAGATACACCGGACAATTATATTTTTTAAAAGTCTCTGCAACTTTAGATTACAAGGAAGTTTGTGATCACATTAGATGGTATCTATCATAAATTTACGAACTTCTTATTACGCTTACAAATGATAGCCAAGCGTCATTCGGTAGTACAAATGGATATATGAATATGAGTGATGGTAATGGTGATGTACACAAAATACACATATACAGAGATATGGGAAATATTTTGTTTGAATTGAACCACCAAAGACTCAAATTATATATTTATCCCATTATTTCTGTAGAATATTCAAATAATATATTTTAACTGATTGTTTTCTACATTCATATATTACTTGAGCTTATTATATTATAGTTACAATGCTCCTCAAGATAATTGTCGCTATTGCAATTAGATTAGACATGTCTTGTCAATTTTAAAGATTTTTAAGAATTTAATTTTTTTTAAAGATTTTTAAGAACTATTTTTATGAAAGTTTCTAATTTTTAAGTGAGATATTTTTTATATCAACGATTTAATAATTTATTTTAAATTGTTTAAATAAATATAAATAAGTAAATATGTGATACATAATACAATATGTATACGGTAGAAAAATTTGATAAAAGAACAACATAAATTATAAATCCTAAATTATGTTGCAATTATTTTGCACAAGAATGTGAATTATTTGTTTTACTATTTTTAATTATACGGTGCAAGAATTGATATATAATATAATAATACAATCTAAAGTATATTGCATATTACAAATATATTGCAGAAGGCGTACACTTTTTAAAAAGAATGAGCATCAAACACGAGCATGCATTGAGTGTCAAAAAAGAAAAACTTATTTATAATTGCTGGTATCAATAAATTTAAGGGTTTTATTCTATTTGTTAGAAGACTATTTCAAATCGTATTTCTTTCGTATTTCACTATGTAAGTAAATGTTATTTAATCAATCGGGTGAGATTTGCTGTCCAGTTTGTTAATATCGAATGATATAATTAAATAGTATATCTTCTAAAGAGCAAAAAATATATTTAAATTATTTTAGGAAAATAGTAATCAATATTTTTTTTCAAAACTTAAAGAAAATTTAATAGCAAGTTGTAGTGTATGGAATGTTTGACATGTATAATATTACAATCATAATTCATAATGGCTATCTTCTCCTACTTCTATTTATACTATATTACTATATATATTTTTTAATCAATACTATAATCGACGGTGATTATAATATTGGTTTCAAGATATAAGTTTTATTTTTTAGATAAAAATCAGAACGTAACAATTTTTTTGCTATTTACTAATACATGCCACACAAAAATATGAATATTAAGATGGAATCACAGATGCTCAATTTCTTGAATGATAACATGCATACAATCATGCCTGCTCTGATGTATGCTAGAATTCGTTCATGCATTGAGCATTTGATGCATATACATGATTTTTATATTTATTATTGGTTCGTAGCTTATTTCCTTGCATGCACCAATCAAAAGAAATAATTGCTAATTTCATAATTATTTGTCAAACATCAGATTGTATGCATCAAAATAAGGATAACAACATTCATGCTTATCATTCAAGAAATCAAGTATCGTGTGATTCCATCTTTACACAAGGTATTGAATTTTTCTTATAATCTATTTTATTTATTTTCATTAACATAAAAAAGATTCTTTGCATATAACTGGGACTTGAGATTTTCAATCCGATCTTTGCAAATGTAGAGTGCAAAATATTGTTTATGATCCTTGAAGATTTGGAAGCATTGATTCCTCCCACATGTTTATTAATTATTCACGGCGAAAAGAGGAGCAAAATATTCTTGTACATTTGTTAGAAATATATACGTATACACATACTGATTTAGCTTTAATGTATGTGTATCTAATGTATAAAGAAAAATAAATACAAGACATGGCTATTATTTTATCAATGTACATATATGATATATTCGTATACATATATGTACATATCATACGTACGTATTATGTATATATACAAAAAAAGGAAAAAGAAAAGATTATTTTGTTGAACTCCTTACAATATCGAGATTGTAGAATATACATATAGAATATACATGTTAGCGCATATTAGCAACGCATGTCTGTATTTAAGTTTGTAATTAACATCTATGAATGAGTGCGCATTATAAAACGCATAAATTTTGATAATGACGGACAATTGCCATTGTATCAGTATATTATTATCCTATGTTATACGCGTAAAGAATTGGAGACATCGGTGCAATAAAAGATTGATAATTTTTTATTTCTTTTTTACTTCTTATTAAGCAGAGAAAATGTTGCTGCTATTGCAAATTTTATTTCACGATTTATAAATGTGTATAAATATATTATTTTCAACACATTCGCACGTTACAAAAAATATTGTCTAATATATACACGCTGATTTTAATGAAGTTTTCATTGCTAAGAGTACAAATACCCATTTTATTAGCAATCATCAATATTTGATAAAAAAATATATATGTTTATAAAAAATTTATGAAAATAAAAAAATATTGTATGAAAAAAATATACTGTGAGATTTGTTTGTCTTAGAAAGTCTTAGTTTTTCGTAGATATTCGTAATGGGTCGTAGAGTGACGTTGTTTGAGGATGGATAATTTTTGGATTTTTCAAACAAACAACATGGCTTTTCGTCCCACTACGAATATTTATAAAAAAACTAATAATTTCTAAAATCTTGTCTCAATTTATGTAGTTATGTAGTTTTTCGTTAAAGTTTTTCCGCCAGGATATATAATACAATCAGATTATATTAAATAAAAAACGAATATGAAATTGACAAATACAATATCGTAAGAATATCATAATCTTTATTTGACAATCATCCTGCCATGTTATGTTTTGTCAAAATTTTATATTCTTTTTTAATTTACAAGTACAAAAGCACTTATTTTCCACATAACGCAATATCCCAAACAACACATAATGTTTATAAAATATTTACAAAATATTTATAAATGTTTATGAGGCTTACTTTTAATATTTTGTAAATAATTGTGATCTTAGATAGCATAAGTCATAAACATTTATTTTTATTATAAATAATATTAAATATTTAATGTAAATCTTATAGTGAATGCTATGGAAATATTTAATAAGCCATTATAATTTAAATAAAAAATATTTAATAGAAATATTTATTTTTATATTTGCCATAAGTATTACATTAAATAATTAATCTATCTTTTAATAATATTTCGAAGCTTTATGTAAATATGTATAAAATATTTATATAACATTTCAAAAAGTGAATAATAATAAATATTTATAAATATTCTGTGCTGTCTGGGATCAAGATAGAATAAAAAACGTTTCCATGTATTACTTGAAAAGAGAAAAGAATTATTTTCAAATTACTATATTTTGAAAATGAAATATTACATCGAAATGAAATAAAATTCATTTTAAAATTAAAAGTTGACTTTCGCGACATTACAAAATTTAGAAAAGTTTTTATCAATGCTGTATGTCATAAAAACCTCCAAAGTCATTTTTATCTCTTTAATGTTGTTTTTCTTAAAATTGTGATATGATAGCCTTTAGCATGATAGAATTTGGCATATTCGTGTTCTGCAAGCCAAAAAAAAAACATCGGAAACTATTCACACTCATGTGACAAAATGACATGTAGAACATTATGTTTTCATATTTTCAGACCAAAGGGTTAACGGGTTATCGCTATGTCGTGATTCATTGCTAATGCTAACATTGCCAACATTTTGTGAACTTTCCGTTCACTTCATCAGAGCATCATTATTTTTCATATTTTTTTCAATTTTCATCAATTATCCATAACATTCTATTTTCTCTATTAAATATTGTTGATAAAATCGTTATTCATCATTTGCAAGACTTTTAGTAATAGACTCTTATCAAATGTAATTTTTCATCAAATAGTATTGATTGTCCGGAAAGTTTGTGCCGATGTTGAAGGAAAATTAAAACGTAAAAAATTTTAATTTAATAAATGTATACTAAAATTTAAATTTTAATCGGCACGAACTTTCCGATAATCCAATAATTTCATCAAAATTAACGTGTATATTGGGTAGTGTTTCCTTATTAATTTGTGCTATATTAAGTAATTTGTAATAAAAAATAGTAATTTATCTTCTCTACAATCATTACATTATAGACAAAAGAACGTTTTGATTGAATTTTTATCTGCTTATTAAATTTATAACAAATAATAAATGAAATGAAAGTATTTACCGAAATTAAATCTAATTCTGTGTACGTGGTAATAATTTGAAATAAGATACTCTATAAAAAACGTGTTTTTTATAGAGTATCTTATTTCAAATTATATATATTTATATATATATATGTGTATATATATATATATATATATATATATATATGTATATTTATAACAGAGTAATAATCGCATAATCTCTCGTAGACAGGTAGAACGAATTAAATTAAACTGAATTGAGAAGTCTCCTACTTTTGCAATTTTTGCAATTTTCGTTAACAAGATATTAATTTCTATAAAAACTGCTAAATAAGGATAAAATCGATGCATATAATAAGACAAATTTAAGATATTTTTCAGAGTTCTTTTTGAAATATCATAAAGATTTTTCTTAAGAGCTTTTAAGAATATTATAAAGTTGTCTTATGTCGATTTTAGACATTCTGCTTATTAGGTAACTAAAAAAAATTACGAAAATTGCAGAATGATAGAGGATTTTTCTCAGTTTAGTTTGCTCTATTTGCCTATAAAAGATTATGCAGTCGTTATTGGACCTTATATATATATATATCAAATAAGCATAACTCCGCGAAAAATGGTTACATTTAAAAGTTTTTTTAATTTTCAAAGGTAAAGTCTGTACTTTACAAATCTTTCAATGGATTTTAAATTTATCCTTGCCCTTATTTGGCATCTTTTCAAAAATAAAAATATATATTTTTTTAAAGAAATTTGCATAGTTTGATGCATTTTACGGGGTGGAATAAATTTCACGATATCATCATAAAGTATGGATTTTTCTCTTACAAATTAAAAAAAAATTAAGCTTTATGATTTTTTTCGAGAAGATGTATCAAACTTACCTATGCATTTGTTCAATTACCTCCAACATTAGCATTATCCGATGCGCACCACGTAGAAATTACTAATCTGATTTTGTGTGTGTGTGTGTGTGTGTGTGTGTGTGTGTGTGTGTGTGTGTGTGTGTGCGTGTGTGCGTGTGTGCGTGTGTGCGTGCATGCGTGTCGTGTGCGTGTGTGTGTGAGAGTGGAGATATGTGTGTGGAAGTATATTATACTCTTTAAAATTGTATTCCGCCTCTCTTCAGATGATCTTTTGTATTCATGCAAGCTCTAATCGAAGTCTGAGGAATTTCATATTACATTCGATGCAATACTAGGTGCAATTGCTGATTCCAATTGCAATATTTCTAGAAATTTTTTGTGCACACGGCAACACAAGTTGCGTTCCAATTGTTCGTTATCATCAACACAACACTACACATCTGTACTCAGTCGAGTGCTGTATAAGCTTGTGTTTTCTAGTGACATGTTACTAATGATTAATATAAATGAAAAATTAATATAAATGAGATTGGAAGACGTTGAGTGATTGACATTTTTTTTTACTTTACTTCTTTTTGTTTAATATAGACAAAAAAAGTTACATTTAATCTAATTCTGTCCGAAACGGATCTTAACCGTGCATACCGTATACATTTTATTCCAATTGAATGCACAATGTTATACTTTGTGCATTCCTGTGTACTTTGAATTAAGATATATTAAGGAATTGGAAAGCATCCGCTGCTTCCAGTTGCTGCAGATTTGCGGGCAATTTTTCTAATCTTTGTAGTCTTCTTCTCAACATGTTCAATTTATCACGCGCGCGCGCGTGCAAAATTAACCAGCAACCTTTCCGTGGTGCACATCGGGTAATTCTAATGCGATAATTGAATAAAATGCAGATAAATTTGATGATCGAGGACACTGTATGTTCTCGAAAAAAAATCGTATAAAGTTTAATTTTTTTTTAATTTGTAAGAGAAAAGTCCATACTTTATGACGGTTATCATAACATTTACGAAAAAAATTTACTCCACCCCATAGAGAGTATCAAACTATATAAAAAAAAAAACACGTCCTTATTTTTGAAAAGATGCCAAGTAGAAGTAAGGATAGAATCCAAAATCTATTAAAAACTTCGCAAAGTACAGACTTTACCTTTTAAAATGGAAAAAAAAACTTAAATGCAACCATTTTTCGCAAAATTACGCTTATTTGAATTAATGCGAAATTTCTATGCGATAATTTTGTTGAGTATATATGTATAATGTAAAATAGAACAGAGTGAAACGTTTTATTGTTAAAGATAAAAATGTGCGTGCATGTGTGCAAATATGTATGTATGTATTCGTATATACACATACACACGTATATGTATTAAAGGAATATCTGAGTACCCGAGTATCTCGCTCCGTTATTTATATCTGGACTTCTATTCTTAAAAAGAAACGAAGAAATTTGAGGAAAACACTATAATATACGTAACGTATATTGTAGTATTTCTCTAGACTTTTGTACGTTTTTTTTTTCAAGAATAGGGGTCCTGGATTGGTTTCGCTAATTCAGAACCGTGGGTACAGAACCGTGTACAAAACGAATATTCGTAGAACTGTGCGATACAAGTACACCCTCGGATACTCGAATAATCATGAGCGATACGATGTGTGTAATTATTTGCGTGTAATTTTGTCAATTTTAAAGATATATGTTTAACTATTATTTGCAATGATTCTCATTCCATTTGTTATTAATATCCCGAAACTATTGTATATAAACTGTTTTGTTTTCATTATGGATGTTACATATTAAACACGTTCCAAATTTAATTTGCTTTGCAGGAACTGTACATCCTTAATTCAAACTACAAAATGAAAATTAATATAAACAATTCTAAAACATCTTTAAAATTGATAAAATTATTTATAGATATCTGTAGCACATAGCGGATATCCGTATCGAAACAGGTATCCGTATCGCCCATGATTTCGCGAATACCTATATCGCAAACGCGAATATCTATTCCGCAGATACTTGCATCGTACACGGTTCTGCGGATATCCGAATTAACGAGAATTAATCCAGAGTATATAGATCTGCGAGAGGGTATTTGAATTTTATGTTACCAATTTTACATTCCTTTTCCGAGCTTTAATATATACATATATTAATATATAGATGTATAGTATAGAATAATCTCACTATTTCGAGATATATTTGAACATATCCGTCCTGTATTTATTTAATTTCCCCCATTTAAGAATTTACGTTATTATTATGAAGCAGATGTTTCAAGCTATTAACACAATATAATAGATAATGTTTATTCTCTTCTTATTATCATCTTGTAACGTAGCCTGACCAAATTAGCTAAATCAAAAATTTAACATAGATATTATTAGCTGAAAAACAGATTAAAAAAAATTAATTATTATGCTCGACTAAATCTTATTTTAAATCAATTTTTTTTATATTATTTGGATACTTTTATGTAAAATTTAAATGAGCAAAATGTTTTCTACTCAAAGCGTTTTTTACTTTATTTCTTATTGCAAGGATACAAATAATATACGTTGTATATTATTATAAGTACACATTGTAAAATTGACTTAATTGTTTCATAAAATCAAACTTAAATCGAGAGCTGTATGCCGGTACATAAATTTTTTTTGCAGCGGACGAGGGGCCAAAACGCGCAATAGAATTAAAATACATTGAAATCAAATTGCAAAAAGGAATTATTATTATTATTATTAAAGGAATTATTGACCAGTCACGTAAATAAAATTAGTCGGTTATAGCGTAAAGAGTTAATTAGATTCGCGTGGTACTCGCTTTTAATAAATGAATAATGAAATGCATTGCTAAACGTTAAACTTGAAAAATCATAGATTAAATCTGTTCTACGTTAGACACACATTTATTCACGTGACTTGGTCATTTGATCTAGAAACTTTTAAACTTAATACTGGCCTTTTCTTATACGATATATGCGATAATACAAGAAAATTTAAATCACAGACAAGGAGAGAGAGAAAGAATAAATAAAACAACATTAACATTTAATGGTATCGCAAGCACATTATTACGTTTGAGACGAAGCACTTTCCAAATATATTTGGTATAAGCAAATGATAAGTTATAATCAGATAGTTCGACAAAGCGAGAATTCTGCAATATCGCTCGGGATGACAAGGCGGTTCAATAATACTCGACCAATACTATTAATATTTAACATGAAAAATGCACACGTAAATCTTCTTTTCTTAAGTCTTTACTTCTCTCAAATTAGTACGTCCCTATATACTATAAATCCTATTAGTCTTGATTATAATTATTATAAATCTCAAAACGATATATTCGTGCCATTATATTGATTCTAAATGCTCGTTTCTAAATGTGTCATCGCGAATATTATAATGAAATGTATATTCATTCTCAATTCATTTCTCAGCACAATTTAATATAAGAGTGTGTACATAACCAACAACAGCAACAATTCATTTCTCAGCACTATGTCCATTCGATGTGATGTAATGAAATGTAAACGTATAATGAGAGATATATTAATATATTATATCACAAAGATACGTGTATAATTAGCATTGTACTCTGCGTAACTTTACAAAGAAATAAAAATATTCGATTACTTAAATATAATCGATTTAATTCAAGTAATATATAAGAATAAAGTGATTTTAACCAACTCTTTATAACTTATTAAATCTAATACTTATTACACAGAAATCATCTTAATTCTACAAGTAGTCTATAACGGAAAACTTTTTTCAATTAACTTAGCTTATAACTTTTCAAATACGGTTTGACAGAAGCTATAATTGTAATTAATCGATAAAATCAAAATTATAATGCTGCTGTTAATTAGTTTGCATTCTTTTCGATTTTTGTAATGAATAAAATATGTTATCACAATTGTTAAAAAACTTATATGTGACAAAAATTCTTATTTTTTTTTTATCTTATTTGTTTTTATTACGAGAATTTGTAATGAAAAATGAGAATTTCTTTTGATTTTATTTACTTTAGAAGATGTGACTGCTAAAAAAGTATCATTTTAAATGCACCATACATATTACGTTATCGTAAACCGTTTATTATTCTCCAAAATAAATACAGCTTTGTGTATTGCCTGTATAATTTCCGACATCTGAAATAATAAATTATAGTTGGATGGTATTTGACATGATGATATTTAAAATTTAGGCAGAAATTAATTAAAATTTAGGTAAATATCCTGTTTAAGAGAGTCCCCTCCAATGACCTTGACATATGTTGTCAAGATCATGATCCTAAGTAATCTCCAACAAGTTCTAGCATCGCTCGTTACTCATTAAAAAATTATTAAGAAGGCAAGTTGATATTTTTTTTTACGATATAGAACAAAAATTTTCTGCTTTAAAATAATTTTACTACTGTCCATGCGAAGCGACTCTTATTCCACTTCCCCCCTGCTGAGGAGTGCATGACTTTCTACGCGAAGCGACTTTCTTCTCATCTCACCTTCTGCTATGGATGATTCACTTATCATTGCAAATACTTCGTTGACTAATCAGAAGAAAGAATTTTACGAATTGACTACCTCAAAGTATTTGCAGCGTGTAGTGAGATCGCATCTTATATAAAAACAAAACCTATAAGAAAATAATGTTTTCAAAGAAAATTTTTGTTTTTAAAGCAGGAAATCTATAAAAAAATAGATAATCAAAATATTGGATTCTTGAAATATTAAAACAACAAGGAAAAATCGGACAATTAAAAGCTTTAAAGTAATCGATTATATTATCAATAAAGTTTCAGTTCTTACATAAATATAATGATCGAATATTTTGGTTCAATTCGAGCCATCTTTAATAACCTTGAGTAGATAAACAAGGTCGGTTCTAATTCGAGAGTTCTGAGGGAAGTGAGGAGGGGGGTACCCGCGGCGCGGGGGAGAGAGTGTGAGTGATGTCACAAGGCAAGGAGATGATATCACAGGGAAGGAGAGAAAAATGACATCACAGTGGACGTGCGGGGATGGCGATGCAGAGGATGTGCCGAGTGCGAGAAATTACGTAATCGGAAATTACGTAGCGGGAAATTACATAGCGAAGGTGTGCGTCTGTGTCGCGGTGAAAACGTGGCGCGGAGTCAATGGCCACCGCCGCCGACCCTCGCCACTGCCTCCGGACGCGGTCCCCACCGTGCGCTATAATTATCATGTATACTTACCATTAATATCATTTTTCCTCTTATGTATCGTCATCCTCTTCTTACGTAATCTTTCCTTCAGCGTTTATTACATGCGATTATTCATGCACAAATATTTTTTATTCCGCCGAATTATTATTTTAGAAAGCGTGATAACGTGCGTAATACGATATCGTAAAGAAGGAACGAATAATTGCAGACACAGAGATATTTTTATTTTAGACATTTATTTATGTCATACTTACTATTTATACTTATCGTATTTCCTTCATTCCTAGCTTCCTAATCATTCCTGGTACATTTTTACAATTGATTATATGTAAAGATCTTAAATCTATTGCAGTAACATTATGATACGGTTGCGCGCGATATAACATAATGCCGCTAAGGTTAGAAGGAGGGATGGGAGAAAGTGAATAAATATTAAGGTAAGTTAATATCTATATATGTATATGTATATTTATATATGTATATGTATATTTATTTTAATTTTTATCTCTATATGTGTATATATATATATATATATATATATATATATATATGTGTACACACACACAAACAAACACACACACACACAAAAACACACCAA
>Ga0157363_1003408_pt1 | contig 14369 bp, 16 predicted proteins | sample AttsexASBM1_FD_111477 | JGI IMG/M metagenome (GOLD analysis project Ga0157363, IMG submission 111477) | Fungus gardens microbial communities from leaf cutter ant in Ribeirão Preto, State of São Paulo, Brazil - Atta sexdens ASBM1 | ecosystem: Host-associated > Fungi > Mycelium > Unclassified ...
GAGGGCTCCTTGTCGAGTTCTCTTGTAATCCCCACTCTTTACTTGATAGCCCACTAGAGAGCTTTACTCGTTGTAAGATCATTTGTCCTTGAGTGACAAGTGGTTGCTACAACAATAAGTACTTTTCCAACACAAGTTTGATTATGGAAATCTATTCAGTTGTTCTTGAAATAATAGCCAATGAAACTTGTAGTTACTAATGGTCTGATATTTCAGTAATCTGTTATTACTCCTATATATATGTGAATAATTCTCATTTGGAGCTTTCCTGTACAACTTAGTTTGTGAGAATTGGTCTACTAGTTGTGAAGATACAAGTTAAATAAAGTTTATAACAAACTAATCTATTTTAATGTCTATATACTTTCTATAAGATCAACATGTTGTTACCATGCTATATGACATTCCTATTTTAAAACCTTCTATAACCTTCTCTGTATCATATGATCATATAACTGTGACTGTCACATGTGATGTCACACTAACCCTAACCCTAAGTCCCAAATAAGAAAATAAATGAAAATAGAAAACAAAACAAAAATTAAGTCTTCAACTCTGACAGTAAGCTTCATACTTTAGTGAATTATTTTATAAATTACTAACTACTTAGAGTAGTTTGTATATTAAGTATGGAAGCTGAACAGTCATATCTAATGTTATATTACACTCTCTTAGCTAAGTCTGAAAAAGGAAAATAAGAAAACTAAACTATAAAAGAAAAGAGAAATTGGAAAAGAAATATTAAAGGATAGTAGACAAGAAAAATGGAAAAATGTCCAAGTCCACTCTGAGGATTTCTGATAATGGTGTTCTTATCACAAACACATGTAGTTTAGAGTAGGGTAATTTGAGCCTAACACAGATTATGATTTATCAGTATAAATAGTAGATAAATACAGTGAGGACTCCATGTCAAGTTCCTCTTGTAATCCCTAGCAAAGCTACTTTCAAGTCTACTTTTAAGCCTCAGCCTTGAGTTGTCTCAACTTGTAGTTCCCATGACACCTCAGGATGAAATGTATTGTTTGTACATTATTTGCAGGCTGTACAATGCTCAACAGCAGCATCAAAAATCCCTCCTGTGAAGGTCCCTCATTATATATCTCCAGGTAACTCATGACAGAGGAGAAAAATAAATTTCAAGCCTCGGATCACGGCCTTGGATCCATGATCCGTGATCCGCCTATCTATAAAAAGACATCACAGAATACTCAGACCTTTCTATAGACCCTCAGATTTTCCCAGATTTCCTATGGGAAGTCGTCCAGACCTACCATTTTCCGGCCACATCTATGTCCAAGAACTCTTCGAATCACAGCAGCCAAGGGGATATAGGATTTGTTTTCGTCCCCACCCGACCCCACGTAGCTAGAGGGGTTTTTCAATCACGTTGCTCATGGACCTAAATTTTCCAACATTGTGGTGGAGAAGTGCCGTTCAAATAACAAATCCTATTGTGACGAGATCTCTTGACAAGAGGTGGTGCAGCAAGATCCCTGTGGGGGTGGATAAAACGGGATTCAGAACGAGACCTTGCTCGACGTGAATTTTTATCTGTCTTGCAGATCTGTCTACATATGAGAAGTGCACCACAATCCTTATGCTACTCATGAGTTTGTTGGAGTTACCAGAGTGACGGGACTAGTCAGCCAAAAACATCAGGAATTGGAACATTGGTACTCATAATCAGTGGTCGGGGATCAAAGAGATATTATAGTTCAAGGACGAGAAAGAAAGGACGAGAAAGAAACACAAGCGGAAGGGATAGTTCGTATGTTGTAGTTTTGTGATCATAGAATGATAAGTTTGGTTTTCCGATGTTCCTGGAGGTCAGATTAAGTCGTTGAACATATATGCTGGACAACCATGAACAAACAGGTGTGTGCGAAGTTTCATGATCCACATGCACAAATGCGCGTTCAACATTTGGAAGGACTTCAATCTTATCTTGCAACTGCTGGCTAATATCATGAGCTTTCCATAAAGGTGTGTTTGCGTTCATAACAATGTCAATTTCCACGAAATACTCCTGATATCTCCTGTCAGCCTTAAAATTCAAAGAAGAAAAAGACGTACTGGGCCACTGTGATAAGCGCGAACCGTGTCAATCTTAATGATATCCTCGTTGAAAGTTGCAGCCTTGTAGATCAATAATTGGAGGAACTCATGAGGAGCAGCTTTCCCGGCCAGAAGCTCAAACTGGCCATAGATGGTTTTGCCCCATGCAACTATGATGCCAGTAGCAATCTGCCCCGAGGTCAGAAGGAGTTCGAACTTGTAGGTGCATGAACGCGTACAATGATGCCGCCCATGGGGTCAAGATCTGATTGTCTCGACTGAGTATAAGAAGTTAAAAACCCCAAAAAGTGAGATACAGACACCAACGGAGCTTGCTGCCGCCACAGGACATGAGGACACCTACGATGACATTGCTCAAGTGGGCCTACGATGAACTGCAAGAAACAACCCACCAAAAGAGTTGACCCACAAATCATTCCGATGATCCTCCCAGAGAACTTGAACTTGACTGGATTGTTTACGGATTGAAAAACAATAGACGAAAAGGATGAACTTAATAACTAGAGCAGACATAAGTTTTAATGTAATGGTGTTGTGTGACATCGAGACACATACCTAAGGCGACAGCCACAGCAATGATAGATGGCAAATGAAATGGTATAAGGTCATCCCCTTCCTTGTCAATGATAGTTCTCAAAGACTCGATAATGACAATGAGGTTGACGGACGACATACTGCCATCATTGAGGATGGAATTTATATGGAAAACACGGGGAATGTAATGCTCACAGGGAACCTTATATACAGCAGGCAGTCAGCAACGGTAGCGGTGGGTATAACACTGACGGAGCACATACCATATACAATATTGCCAATTGTCTCCAGACGCGAACCACCGACTGGCCATTTGTTTTCATTGAGTTTCTGAGCCTTCTTGTGCAGCCAGAAAAGAACAAGGTTACTTCCAATGTCAAAGACAGAGTCGATTCCTGTGGCCAAGAGAGACAGAGATATGGAAGAGATGGCGGCATACACTAAGTAGAGGGTGGGCATCAGATATTACGCCAAGGATCATTTGAGGGCCTACTCTGGAGAATACATAGTGCAAAATTAGCGGTCAAACTACCGTATACTGCAATTTTCACCTGGAAAGAGTAGACGCAGTCAAGGCAAGACCTGAGGGGAAAAGGCGAATGACCTACAGGCAGGCGTGCCGCTTCTTCTTCTAAGTGGGCTTCCTCGGTATGTTCCTCCATAGGTTTCAAGAGGGAGGTAATCAGCTGGAGAAGAATAAGAAACAGGCATCGAGAAGGTAGCTTAGACTAACATCATTCTGTCTGAGTTGGTACTTTGCAACACGCTTGCCCTTCCCCCTGCGACGCAACTTGGTGAGCGTGTCATCGTCGATAAGGCCGTCCCGAAACTGATAGGGATCGGAGGACCGAATACCAGACGCGAATACCCTTTCAATATCGGGTTCTAGAGGCTGATCGGGTGCCACTGTGGCCTGATGAAAACATAAATTAGAGAGCTGAACGGGACAGGAACAACATACCCTATCTGAATACTCTAGGGTCGACGATGAGGCCAACTGGGATTCATTATCCATTGCGTGAGAAGAACCGAGACAGTGGTCCAAAGGTTACCGTTGGACTGGTTCCCGCTTTTCCCGTCAATAAGGTTCAAACCCCGATTCGTAACCCCATGGTCTATGGCCAGTACGGCTGCGTTCACAAGCCTTGTCCCTCTCTTCATCGTCTTGGTGCTTCTACTGTGCTGTCGTCCTCCCTGATTATCCGCAAAAATATGGCTCATTATTCCCAGATCTGTCGCCCTTCTCTGGTGTCTTATCTCGTCTTGCCTCGGGACCTCTATTCGTCAGGTCCTTAGCAATGCCAGCCATCCAAATATCTACGCACACTTTCGACATTACCGGGTAGAAGATGAATTGTGGGAAATGGAGCATCAACGCTTTGCTGACTAGCGATCCCCTGTCTGTAGTCTACTTCAAAATTTAAACTCGTCTAAAGCGTCGTCTTGCCTCGTTGCAAACTGACCTGGAACCCCTAAAGAGGCTATAAAATATGCACAGTTGGGCGTAATCTGTCAGTCCCTTTGAACGCTCTGTACCCCCATTGCGCTCTGCAGCATGAAGATTCCAGCTAGTTCTTCTCTCTTGATTGCTACCCTTGCGGTTTCGTCGTCTTCCTCTGCCCTCGCTGCTCCCAGTGGAGAGGGTCACCAGGAAAGCTCGGTCAAGTCGTCCCAATCGGGAACTGCTCTTGTGTCGTCAACTAGCTCCGACATGGGCCCAAAACAATCCAGGCTCGTAGAACGTGACATCACGCCTAATTCCATCGCGGAAAGAGGTAAGACCCAATCATTTATCCTGGTCTGCCTGTCCTAAGTCATATCCAGGTCTTCTTGACATCCCGTGCTCTCTCGTTCAGACGGTCACGTCCATAGTGCCATTACCCGTGATAGGCGATCTGTTATGCTCTAAAGGTGCCAAGGCAGGAGATGGAGGTTCTGTGGATGAAGACAAGGTCCAGGCAGAGCTTTCGCAACTTTCCAATGCTCTCACTCGGGTACCTGTCCCTCTTCCTACCTCTGCGTTGGGAGCTTTGAACAATGCGCCGTCAGCAGTTTCGGGTATGGTTTCGGGTATGGTTCCGGGCAATAGCAGCCGTGCCGGCGAGGCCGGTCCTCCTGGAAATGCAATAGTATCTTCAAATACATCTGATATATATGGATCGTCTTCTATGGCTTCCATGTCTTCTACAAGCCTTTGGCGTGCTCAGCCTACCCCAGTCAATTCCCCTTCACTCCCTATTGATTCTTCCCCATCTCAGTCCGACTCCGTGTCAGCCTCGTCGGCTGGAAGCACGAACACGACTGCTGTTTGATTGTCTCTTGTTTAGGCTGCCATATATCAGTGGTTTCATGTATTTAAATATCCCATGATCAATAAATATGTGCTGTAGTCAGGCCGCGCTCGTCTCATCAAGGAAACTGTGCCAACTTTCAGCTTGAAAGCTCCGTTTCTTGAACAGTCTTGTATAGATGGGATGCCGCATCCTAAGCACAGTTCACCAGCCTTACTTCTGGTTCTCATGAGGCACAGCATGATGATGACGACGTGGACCTTCATCCCGTAGGAGACAATGAAACACAGTGTCCCACTTCTCTCTGCAGAACCGACTAGAACATCTCTTAAACGTTTCCAAAGCACAGCGAATTATTATTTCTGTAGCACGTTTCGTGGATACCCTCTTTGCGTGCTTTCTATTCGGTCTTATACTGTATTATGAAACACCTGAAGCACGATGGTGGTGGCGTGACTAGCAACATGACCTTCCAATGATTCAACGAAGGACTGTCGAGTAATGTTAGACAATCAAACAAGTCTTCAAGAAGTTTTCATGTGGCTGGGATCCGAAGCCGTAAGTTTCCTTCGGGGATGGCAGAAAATAGAGCTCGGAAGTTGCGATGAATCCGACGGCGAGAAAAACATGGGGGGACACTTTACATTGACACAACTATGCACGCAGAACCAGCGAGCCAATTGAGCAGCAAAGGAGACAACTCTATATACCATGTGTCATTATGTAGCCTTCACCGACGGGGCATACCCCTCCCACGACCTCTCAGGGCCCTCTGTGCCGTGCCGGGAGGAACTTTTGGGCCATGACTTGGCTGCCAAGAGTAAATGAATCGATAACGATCGAAATCATGACCAACTCACTGTTTCACTTTGGGGGTTTCGTACTGTTTCATCCACACTGAGAATCAAACACGCGGCCTCAGTTGCACTGCTGATGGCATTTAGCTTGACAAGACTTGGTTCCCACACGAAGGCCTCGTAGTTGTCCCGGATGCCTTCAACACCGTCAACATCAACCCCATACCATTTTTCACCTTTTGCATGCTTCATCCGTAGCTTGTTAAGGATATCTGTGGAATCGAGACCAGCATTATCACAAATTTGGCGAGGGATGATCTCAAGTGCTTTCGCAAATGCAACCATAACGAGCTGGAGTTTCCCAGGAATGGAAAGCGCATAACTTCGAATAAGGGCGGAGAGCTCCATCTAAAGGCATGTTGTCAGTTAAGTGCTAGAAAGCTCTTTGGTTCCGAACCTCAATGGCACCACCGCCAGCGACGATTTCTCCAGTCCGAACAGCACGTTTGACAACCATGAGCGCGTCATGCAAGCTACGCTCCACCTCTTCCATGAATTGTTCAGCCCCGCCGCGAAGTACAAGTGTACACGTCTTTGCCTTGGGACACTTCTCGAAAATATTATACCGTTCTCCACCGATTTGCCTCTCCTCAAATACGCCACATGTGCCAAGATGCTCACGTTTTATATCAGAGCATGTAGATTGAATAGACCCACCAACTGCCTGGACTACCCGCCGTAGATCAGCAGCAGCGACCCGTCCGGCACAGAAAATGTCTCGGTCAGCAAACCATTGGGTAGCAAGATCGCCGATAGGGAGTTTGCTGAGGACAACCTTTGCACCCGTTTTTTCGATCGCCTGAAGTTTTCGATATATTATTTCCCACTCGGCATCTACTATGGCCTGATAATCAGCAACTGCGTCGACGCGGACTTCTGCGTTGTCCTTTTCTGCCTTCAACTCAAGCTCGACGTTGAGACTCAAAATAAGAGGATCGTGGAAGAGTTTCGGTTGTTGCTCTGCGCCTGCATAGGTGAAGGTTTTTTTGAAAGCCACACCCCTAATCAAGAGTGAGTCTTGCATTCCACCACCAGCAATCTTTTTGACTCCAATCAAAGAATCATCAAGGTCGTCTTGGTCAAGGGAATCGATTGCATCGACAGCCATTCGAGAGAAAAAAGGTTTCTCAGAGTGAATGAGTTTTGAAGACATTGAGGTGGAGGCACACTTGAGCAGCAGAGCACGGAAACGTCTGTAAGTCTAGGTCAAGCATCCAAAATGGTTCATGTTGTAAGCATACATACTCTGGATCCGACCTATCCACTGATATTTGTAATTCTTTGATGCGGTTCAAGGCCTGTTACGCGCTCATGGATGCATGCACCACTTGACAAAGAGCATCAACCTACCAGTTGTGATGCTTTTTGAAAACCTTTAATGATAGTGTGAGGGCTGACCCCTTCTTCGATGTACCCGCGAATCTCTTTCAAAAGCTGTGCAGCCAAAAGAACGACGCTTGTCGTACCATCTCCGACTTCAGCATCCTGGGCTCTGGCAATATCCACCAATGTTTTAGCTGCAGGATGAACGATATCGAGTAGCTTGAGAATAGTGGCTCCATCGTTGGTTATCTGAGCTTCACCACGCTCATTAACGATTAGTTTATCCATCCCCCTTGGCCCAAGAGTACTGGAAAGCGTCTCTGCAATCGCGAGGCAAGCAGATATATTTGACAAGAGCTGAGGATTTCCTTGAGAAGTATCTGTTCCCTCTCGTAAGAGGACGACAGTTGGTTGCTGGATAATCGTAAGATGTCTATAGCTATACAACAGTTAAGTCATATTAACCTACCATTGGTAAGGAGCGTTGCATCTTCAATTGAGCGAGGTAGTGAGACGAAGATCCAAAATCTACGAATCCAAAGTATTTGTCTTTATTTATGGACGCGCACGCGCTCTCCGATTTGTACTAGTCTCGTACTCCTACCATACTGAGGATGACTAGCAAATCGCCTCCTCGGTTATCTCTTGCTGCCTCCAACGATGAAGACTTACCTGCCCAGGCTAGTAAAGAAAGTTCGCATAAGGTTCTTCCATCGGAGGAGCCCCGGACGCCCGCGAAATCTCCTGCTTCCTCTGCCCTGTTTTTCGCGGCAAGTGATGAAGAGGACTTCGAGGATGCACATATAGAAAACCCCCAAGTCACCCGTAAGCCTATCGTCACTGACAACGATGAGGTCGAGATTCTAGACACTGTACCTTTTACCGTCCTTCGGGAGGTGTCCTCCCGCAAGTCAACTAGGGAGCATTTTCAAGAGCCTCCAACAAAGAAACGAAGGCTGTCTTTTGCCTCTGAGACGCATCCTCAGGCCTATCGATTTCGTCCAACATATTTAGGAGACGTACTCATCGAGAATGCCTGGAGTACTGCTTCTGGAAAGGGCTACGCCAAGTCTGGCGAGCCTGTGATCATACAAAGGGATGAGCAGAGCATGTCTTTTAGCTCTCGGTCCCGAAAGCGCATCAAGGAAACTGGTGACAAGCAACAAGTTACAATAACCAGCATGATGAAGCACCAAAAGATCAAGAAGGCTGATACTGTTGTGCGTATCTTAAACCAGAGGAACTTCGGTATTTCCTTTATTTTCTGGGCTTGGAATGTGACCTCACTCGATGTAGAGTTTGCCCGTTTGCCAACTGAAGCGGCTAGCTGGATCTCGAGACTTCTAGACTTCGGTACGTCCTATGGTATTTTCGTTCTTCATCAAGTTTTTGAGTGTTTAGGTCTGGTTGAGGTTCGGGGCACAATGACCGATTGCCCTGAAAAACTTTCGACGGGTATGGGTCTGATGGTAACCCTGCATATATATCTTCTCTCTGAAGCCTTCAAACCTCTACACGTCTCGGCTCGCCAAGAGGGTAGTAGCTATCCTTTCAGTGGCTACGAAGCTCAGGAAGAGAGGTTTGCCGGGACCGTTACTGTTCAAGCGACGTTACCTGATTGACTTTGTTGGTCCCAGTTATTTGAGAGAGAGGAAAGCTTCCCTACTGAAACTTTTCGACGCCGTAGGATTGCGGCCTCAAGCTAGTGCAAGTGTGAAAACAAAGAGGTTCAATCAGAAGTATGAAGATGTTATTGACAGTCTTGCCAAACGTAAGATTGGGAAGACCAAGATGGAATTAGTAGGCGACGGGGAAGAAATTGAGGTTGATACGTCTGAGGAGCTATGTGGAAATGATTTGAATCTCATCTATCAGAAGTGAGGCCTTCCTGACATTTTCTGATTGATCGCTCATATCTTTTCAGAGCTCAACACCAAGGCAATGCAATACCAATGATGGAACCTAGCGAGAGTTTCGACCTAACTCTTCACGGTTATCAAAAACAAGCGCTTTAGTATGTTATAATCTATAGTTGTCAGATGTGATTGACGTAAGTCTAGCTGGATGTTTTCGATGGAACATGTCCAAGATGATGCTTACAGAACTGTGTCGATGCATCCTCTGTGGAATCAGTAAGTTTTTCTCTCACTCTTGACGACATCTACTCATGTTTTGCTTTTCTAGGTATATCTTTCCTCTGGAACCGAATTCCAATTCAGGAGATATTGACCTCGCGGTTGATGGACAGGCATTCTACTTCAATACTTACTCAGGGGAGTTCAGCCTAGAAGTTCCCAGAGCTGAACAAAAATGTCAAGGAGGAATACTGGCGTAAGTGGTTGGTAAATTTTGATCGGAAACCTCGCGTTGAAAATATTTTAAGTGATGGTAGGCAATGATGTAACACAGATCGACCGTATTTTGCTCAGGACACTGTTTGGTCTTTTCACAGAGAGTAAGTAGTGGCTTATTTCAGGCACAGTTTCATACTCAAGCGGGATTCATAGTGGGTATGGGTAAGACTATCATGTTATCTGCATTGATACAAAGTAGTCGGCTTGGAAAGGGCGAGATGAATTGGGAGGAGACACCGCAGACCAAAACGCGCCAGCAGCGAATCGACAGAGCTTTTAGGCCCACCAAACGACAATCTAAGCGTTTCCCCCCATCTGCGACTCTGATTGTAGCTCCGACCTCGCTCTTGGATCAATGGGCAGAAGAAATCAGACGATCAAGTAAGCCTGGAACCATGCAGGTGATTGTCTGGCATCGTTCAAACCGCCTTGACCTTGATGCTGTGATTGAGGATGTAGACGAGGACGAGGTCATTCCAAAGGTTGTCATCACGTCCTATGGCATCTTAGCTTCCGAACATGCCAAATCCTATAAATCTTCTGTTTTTGAGAGTAAGACCTTGCACATGATTTTCGGTTCTCCCTCATAGTCGCTCACGATGGGACTAGTCTATTGGTTACGAGTTATCTTGGATGAGGCTCATGCATGCAAATCTCGGACCAGTAAGACCGCAAAGGCTGTATATGACCTACGTGCCAGATGGCGGTGGGCCGTCACCGGGACACCAATTGTCAACAAGTTGGAAGATCTTTTTTCGCTACTGTGAGTTTCTGTTTTGTAGATTCGCTTTTCGTCTCTGATTCTGCTCTTAGTAAATTCTTGGACCATAAACCTTGGTCAGAATATGCTTACTTTCGCTCGTGAGCTGAAACACATCGTCTTATATGATTGACTTAATACCAATCAGATTCATTATTCTGCCCTTTCTCGCTCGAGACCCAAAAGCGATGGAAATCGTACAAGTTCTTCTTGAGAGCGCCCTTTTGCGAAGAGAAAAGAACACGCTTGATGTCAACGGCAAAAGAATTGTTGAGTTACCGCCTAAAGAGGTCTGTTATCAAGTTCTATTCTCTTTACCTCTTTGATATTGTCTCTACAGGTCAGCATTGAGATTCTCGAGTTTTCGTCGCTGGAACGAAAGATCTACGACTCGATATGGCAAAAGGTCAAACAAAACTTCAATCAACTTGAAGCCAAGGGTCTTATCAGCAAAAACTATACCCACATTTTAGCCATGCTTATGAGGTCAGTTAATTCCTTTTTGGAAACTGGGTTAACGTTGCATATAGGTTGCGCCGTGCTGTACTACACCCGAACCTGGTCCTAGAAAATGAGGAAACAGGTCATTTAGGTCACCTGAAGAACAAAGGCCCTAACATTAGTGATCTTGTCAACAAGATCAGTTCAGGGTCTGGTGATAGTCCCAATCCCGCATTTGCCGAGGTCATACTAGCAAATCTGGCAAAAGAGGATGCATCTGAGTGTCCTGTATGTTTTGACATTATGAAGATACCAACTATCATGCCTGAATGTGCTCATCAATGGTGTGTTCATTTCGGTAACCTGTGCAAGACCGGGACCCTTACTTACACAAACTCAGCTGTAAAGATTGCATTCTTACCCACATCGTCACCTGTGAAGAGAAGGATCAACAACCAAACTGTTTCACATGCGGTCGAGGCCCTATCAGGGCTAGTGAGCTGCTTGAGGTGGTTCGGAATGAACCAACCAACTCTCAGCCATCTACCAGAGTCTTGCTTAGACGTAATGACTTCCAGTCTTCGACCAAACTTGAAGCCCTCCTCCGACATTTACGTGTGTATCAAGTTTAAATTCTTTGTATGTAGAACTCATCACGTCGAGCAGGGAGATTGAAAGAGGAAGACCCAGCTTTCCGTGCTGTTGTTTTCTCTCAATTTACAAGTTTCATGAATCTCATACAGACAGTTCTCCAGCGAGAAAATTATGATCACTACCGTTTTGATGGTACCATGGACGTGAAGAAGAAGGGCTCAATGATCTCAGCGTTCAAGGCGTTGTCAAACGATCCAAAAGTTCTGATCATCAGCTTAAAGGCGGGAGGAGTTGGTCTCAATGTGAAATCGAACCCATTTAGCACTTATGAGTTTTCTGATGACAATCTTATCAGCTGACAACTGCAAATCACGTATTCATGGTGCGACCCCCCTGTTTTTTTGACCGGGCTGGTAATAATCTGAATTTCCAGATGGATTGTTGGTGGAATGCAGCAACAGAGAATCAAGGTTCCTAAAACTATGTGGTGCTACTATTGCTCTGTGATTCAGTTTTCTCTTAACAGCAATCGATCGTGTGCATAGGATTGGTCAAGAGAAGACTGTCTATGTGACACACTTCATTGTGAGTGGAATCATTTAATCTGTAGGATTATCTGCATGTGCATCACAGGTTGCGAACACCGTAGAAGAAAGAATCTTACAAATACAGAAACGGAAGGCGGCTATTGTTCGGGAAGCTTTTCGGGAGAGTGGAAAGGATGGCCATACTGATCTCCAGAGCATTAAAGATTTGAAGATCATGTTTGGAGATGATTGATTTACGGTAACGAATATTTCACATTGACTGTGATCCGGTTCTGTTTATCGATTACACCGAGATGGATTATGTAAAGACTGACTAAGACCCAGTGAGGCTATCAGTAATTCTTTGTACTTCCTCTTTTCCAAACTTGAGGATTTGTAGCATGAAAACAAGACTTCTTCAAAACATCTTCAATGTCATTTTCTGTCACTGTTATTTCTATTTCTCTTACTACAATAGAATATTTTTGCCTGTTGGAAATTTCTATTTAATAAGAACAAACAAGAAAGATTAATGTTATAGATTTATTCAGACTATCTATTTTTTGTGACAGATGAGTGTTATGAACTTAAATCCTTAGAGTTGGATAAAAGAACAAACTCTTGTATTAGAGTAAACACAAGAGAACTCGATAGAGATCCCTTTACAAACTGGTCTACCTTTATATACTACTACCAATGGTCCGTGCTAACTACTGTGCACCCTACCCTAAACAACCATGTGTAGTACATGAGGTCAATATGTGGTATCCATGTTGTATGATGTTACTTGTTCTAGAACCTTCTACAACTTTCTCTCAAGTCCCATGATCAATATTGTGACCACACTATCAAATGTGACTGATGTGATTGATCACTTCTAACCCTAACCCCAGTGTTCTAAAAATGGAAAAGGTGAAAAATAAATCAAAAGGAAAATAAAAATAAGAAAGAAAATAATAAAAAACTAAGTCCACTTTCTGTCATCTTGACAATGAGTCTATTTCAAGTAATCTTTCTACTCTTGTGAGCTCTTTCACTATAGATTACATATTTATGTTTCATTATCTAGTGACCTGACTTATCATATACTAACCTGATCACACCCATTATCTATTCCAGATAACTCATTCAGGCTTATTTACTCTCTTTCAGAATGGATTATTGTTATAAGACAAAAGTGTGGACAGACTTTAGGGTTAGGGTTAGGACAGAGATAAGATATAGGACAGTAGTATATTATTAGTCTACAACAGGAAAAGGGCATGTAACCTGGAAGTCATGTGAGATGATGTCATAGGCCTAGAACAGTCTAGAGCAGTCTATAGGTCTAGAATGGTCTACAAGACTAGAAGAGCCTAGACAATGACATCAGGGAGCATGTACACCACATTGCTACCACATGGTTAACACATGGATGTTAGGGCAGGATGCACAATCTTGCACAGTCACTATGGAGTAGACATGAGGTAGACATATGGCCTTTAGAATAGGAGGCGCAGTAGACATATTGTTGTAGCACAGACCACTTGTAAATTATATAAATAGAGTAGCAATGCAGCGAGGGTTTCTTGTTAAGTTCTCTTGTAATTCCCACTACTAGATAGCCAAATAAGAGCTTTGCTGAAGTAAGCAAACTACAGGGTTGTTATGACTAGTGGTTGCTATAACAATTATGCTACATTTTAATCACCAATCACTTTATAGATAAAAGTCCTCTCCATTCTACAATAAATTCCATGGAGTTCCAGACAATGACTTCTGTAGTGCTCAACAAACCTAAAGTACATGCAGTCTCTTATTATTAGAATATCTCTTCTTATATTTAAAATGATAGTTATTATATACAATTCCCTAGTTTGATAATCAACTGTCACATACCTATTCAAACACATCTGATTCATCCAACTCCATCATGGATAATACTTACCTAACATCTAATCTACTCAAAACATTTGCGAAAGAGAATATCTTTCTTCTAGTCTGTATATACTCTTCTAGTATAGATCTATCTAGTTCTACTTTATATCTAATCACTTCATAACTGATCACATGACTTTCTCATGATCTTCATGAAATTCCAGACTTCATTTCAAGAATTTTTAGTATACCTAGAGTATTATAATTCAAATCTCAAAAAGAAAGAGAACTTTGTATTGAGTCAACACAAGAGAACTTGATGGGGTTCTTAGTACAGTACAGAACTGTCTATCTTATATATGCTAATTTAATGGTCCATGCTATAGTACTATTAACCTACCCTAAAGGCCATGTGTCAAACATGTTGTAGTGATGTCATTCTTTTTAGAATCTTCAACTGTTTTTCCATCATAACACATGATTGTGTGACTGTGACTGATCTGTGATACCAAGTCACACCATGTGACATCATGTTAACCCTAACCCAAAGTCTCTCAAAATAGAAAACAAAGTTTATTGTTCACAATTTTGATATTATTCTTCTTTCAAGATTTCTTCTCTAGAGAAACTGACTTCTATTTTCACCAGTTCCTTTCCAACTTCCTTAAGCACTCTTCCTCAAACTTTCCATCATTTTATCTTGTCATATGCAAGTCCACTCATCCAGAAACTACATTCCCACAGTGGGGTCA
>Ga0157363_1003409_pt1 | contig 14368 bp, 20 predicted proteins | sample AttsexASBM1_FD_111477 | JGI IMG/M metagenome (GOLD analysis project Ga0157363, IMG submission 111477) | Fungus gardens microbial communities from leaf cutter ant in Ribeirão Preto, State of São Paulo, Brazil - Atta sexdens ASBM1 | ecosystem: Host-associated > Fungi > Mycelium > Unclassified ...
ATACATACATACATACATACATACATACATACATACATACATACATACATACATACATACATACATACATACATACATACATACATACATACATACATACATACATACATACATACATACACGTTCATACATATGAGTACATGTATTACAAAGGAAGGGAAAAAAATGTAATAAATACGTTAACGTATTTTTTTTTATTTAAAAAAATTCGTTAACGTATTTATTACATTTTTTCCTTTCCTTTGCAACCACCAGTTATATATTTTCAATACAATTTGTAACGCGCAATTCTTAACATGTTGTCCACATCGCATAGTATTAGCAACATCCAGATTGATTAAAGATTCTATGTCTTCATAAGCTTCAAAGTCTACATGCGTTCTCACTCATCGTCCAAAAGCAAGTTCCACAGCCACGTTCGTTTCTCGTCCCTTAACGTATAACAGTAACATCATGTTCAAATACAGCTGTCGTGATCAGGCGTTTCGCCTCGTTGTACGGGACCATCCCGTCCTCTCATCACAATTCATGGTGATAAGCATTCAATCAGGAAGCGCAAGACCTGTCGGATTTTGTCAAAAATTTCCATGACACGAGACTCGTAAAAATATAATGTGAGAACGGTCCCCTGTTTCAGCACCGCCACTTCCTTCACGATAAATTTCTTGTTAATGATGAATCCTTGCAGATCCACGACGTTGGCAAGAGCATATTGTTGAGAAGACTGCAGTCGATTGCGGTCGAATGCGACGTATCGTAGATTTTATACGTATCGGAGGTGCACTTAGTTGATTTTGCGCCAACAACGTTGGTCAATGGATTATACGAACCATACGATTGTATACGAAAAAAATAGGCTGTTGTATTTGCATATTCTCCTTACATTCAAAGTCTAATCGCACGTCTACGGTATCTCTCTTGACCGATTCGTTCTATCGAGAGCAATCGATGATCACGGCCATTACGTAAAAAAGTTGTAAAGGTGAGAACTCGGCTCGTGATACTCGTATCTGTAGTAACCCTTGCAGAAACGCGCGTATAAGTCGTACAGAATCGCACATCTGTTTTTATCAAAATCCAAATTCAAGTCATCGTATGGATAACATTCCGAATTCAGGAAGAGTTTCGCATTGGTTAATTTGCAATCGTCGAATCGACTTATATCCTCGGATATGACGTTTTTTCGACCTGTTTGCATAGCAAAAATGACGTAGCACGGCTTCTCGAGCTGAGTAGCCATCTTGATGGCCCACAAATGTTTGGTTGTGTTCTGCAAGAGCAGAAACTCATAGATCCCACGAACGAAAACCCATGCTCAGCTATCGTCCATTTTCCAAAGCGCGTAGCATCGACATCTTATTTACCTCACTCAATAACATGTGCAATATTCGCCACTGTATTTTGAATAATTCGAGTGTTGGCTCTGTCGCCGAATATCCAGTCAGACAATTATTGTCGTTGCGCGCTCATATTAAAATCAACGCGTGAGCATTGACCACGCGTTTGTAATCTTCGCAAAATCCCAGCAGTACGTAGAGCGGTATACAAAAATTAAAGTATTCGGCCGCAGTAGTCTGCGCATCCCAGCCCACATTCCGCACTCACGCTTCCGTCGGATGACACTGTTACATAGTTTTTAAGCGTGCCCATGTTACGATCAATCTCCACACCGTTGAGTTCATACCGAATCTTATCGAATATGAACGCTACGCAATTATCCCAATGCCACGTCCAGCACCCTGGACTACTTTGTTCTTCGTCAGTTCTCTCAACGTATAGAAAGCTTTCGTACGGCAGTACGATCCTATACTCCTGTTGCTGTATGGATATTCTTATTTCGTCGTTGTACTCGAATGTTGTGTTGGAGAACGGGCTATATGTGTGAGTCTCAATCTTGACGATGTGGTCATCGAAGATCGGCTCGTCTTTAATGTTTAGGATATCAGTCATCTCAAATGTTGCGCACCATGAATCCCAAAGACTTTAAAAATGTAATGTTTGACGCGCTGAGCTTCTTCTTCTTCTGTCTGATGCAGAACAAGCGGGTGTTATCGAGCTGTGATGTCACTGGCCTTGTAAAGAATGCGTTATCTCTCTATGCTCCATTCCGTTCAGCACGAGCATTTCACGTTCTCGTTATCACTGTCGTACGTGCAATGTAACGATGATCTCTTCTCCTTGAAAATCGAGCAATCGTTCGTTCTGGTCGACGTTAGATTCGTAATGCTCCGTGCGATGATCGGCAGGTAAATGATCTGCGTCTCTTCGATATCCTGGAAGCACACTCGGCGAAAATTCGTGTATCGTATGCGCGTTTTTGCTGTTGTTATACGTGCCCGCGGTCATGTTACACTCGCGGAACGTCATTATATTGATCGACACATCTGATTCGTGCCACCTTCGCGGCCGCTATACGCTTCGACGAAAATCCCAGCAGTGATCCAATGCTGTTGGGCTTGCCAAAGTTTAATTTCTATACGCACATCTAATATCGCATCTCATCATGTTGTAGTTTGCGCGGAGCGTAATCGAGTATTCTCCATCCTCACCATTATCATCATCGGTCATTGTTGTTGTTACTGTCATCACGCACTACGTCAATGGTTTCAAGCGCGCGGTACGGACATTTCCGTAAAATCGCGCGTTTCACAAATGTCTCGTACTTCGTACGAACTTTCAGAAATTGTAATTTCCGCGTCGTCTTTAGCAAAATAAAATTTGTTGTTCGATTCGTTCAGGTTCAATATCGTGTGATAAATCTCAAAAATCGCCAGACTGAGCTCGTAATCTCCGTCACACAAATCTATGGCGGGAAAGTAATCCGCCGCGAGGAGGTGCTCTTCCCGCTCAGCGTAAGCGTCAACGACATGACGGAAAAAGCGTTCGACTAATATTAAGATTTCACAGTACCTCGAGCTTTTTAAATTCACGCGCGTCTACTGTTTGTAGAAACCGCAGACACATCTGTACGCAGAAGCTCTGATCATACGTCTGATAAGATTGTACTCTATCGTCGTAGCACCGTTCCCGAAATATCGCACCAGTTCCTTGTGGGGGGTCAAAGATTATCGAAACTCAAGTACACGACGCATTCCTTTTCGCGTACGCTAATACCAGTGAATACCAGGCCCCGTTACATCGTCCAGATTCACGGTATCGCTTTCGTTTCAATACATGTCGCTCGTAGGTAACGTGTTACGCATGAAAACGCCTCTAATGATACGCGCATACGTCTCGCGAGCTCGTTCAATTGCACATTAGTAGTTGCGCCAGACGATATTTTTATCATCTTTTTGGCGTTTTTTTTTTCTTTGCAGCTACACATTGTCCACGTTTGTATGGGCCGAGATTATAATCCGCGCTCGTATTTTGTACGGAGCAAGATACAGTCCGCGATCTTGTTCCGATCTTGCGTGATCGTGACATTGTAGCTCTTCGTCGCGCGATTTTGCTGTTGCTTTCGCCACGCTGGCCGCTCCTCTGATTAAGGACCCAAGCGTCCAACATTGGCAGAAAACGCACCGCCTCGTTTCGCTGTAAGTATTCGCTTTTTCATCGCCTTTTTCCTCGTAATTTTCTTCGGTTTCATGCCCATACTGATCTTAGTCTTGGCTTTCATCCCTGCCCAGACGGCAGCTGCGGCTCTCTCGCTCCGAGCCGAATCTCTCGCGATGCGTTCTAGTGCTTTATCGGCGAGTACCTTGTCCGCCGCGTGTCTATCGGTGAGATCGTTGCTCCGAGAATACGCGTGTTCTCGGCACGCCACGTCCAGGATTTATGCCCTCGTCATCTCTGGCTCGCTTCGTAAGGCCCGGCTCGCAAAATTGGTAACTCGGAATATATAATTCGAAAGGAAGTTTATCGCTTGATTCAGCAGATCGCCGCGCGACACTGACATTCGCTATAGTCCTTTATCTTTGAGATCGTCGCTGTGTCCGCTGTCGGCTGATTGTAGTGCTCATCGCAGCGACGATATTCGAACTTCCGAATCCTTCACGTGTTCCGGAAGCTTGTCCTAGACGTGTTCGATATAGTCGCCTTATACGCGTAAGAGCACGACCTTCGATATACTGCATTCAAGTCTTGAATATCAGAAGGATGACACAGCGCGAGATACATTTTGCTACTGCGTGATTCGCGCGCCTTTAAATAGTTCGAGAGCGTATAGCCTTTATTGTGAGCATGAAATTCGTGCTGCAACTTCTAACAATACAAATTGTGAGGCGAAATCGCGAATGATGGGAGGCAGCGCGGAGAAGTGCAAGCACGGCGAAATGTCGCTATACGCGCGATCATTTGCGGCCCGTCGAATTGTGGTAAAACCAACGTTCTTATAAGTTTGCTCGAGAGTCCAAACGACGTACGTTTCGAGAATGTGTACGTCTACTCGAAATCACTGCAACAGCCAAATCGATATCTCGAAAATTTATTTACGTTTATCGACGTCTATGTTTTCCAACAACAGCGATGTCGTTTAATTATATTCCACCGAGCGAGGCGCGCCCAAATTCTATTTTTATCTTTGATGATATGGCATGCGATGAGAGAATACTTTTCGATGAGCCGCCACGCGAACGTTGACTGCTTCTATCTCTGTCAGACATATGCGAGGATACCTAAATCTGAACGCGATAACGCGAACTTGCTGATCCTGATCAAGTAGGATTGTATCAACTTGAAACATGTTTACAACGATCATGTGAATACTGACTGAATGTCGTACGATGAATTTTGTTTGTTGTGTCGCTGTTGGCAAAAAAATATGAATTTTTAGTAATAGACAAGGACAATGCGCTTAAAAACGGAAGATACAAAAAGAGATTTAACGAGTTCGCAATAACGTGTCTAGTCGTTGTTGACAGTTTGCCAGAAATGAACATGACTGATGTTCGCGAGCGTGAAAGAATCACGAGAGAGAAGACGAGCGAGTCGATCCGCAAGAAACATCACGCTCTGAAGACCGATAGAATCGAGGAGGACATTGAACAGACATTTTAAGCCTATTATCAAACCTCTGCGACAGATTGTTGATAGCTCCGTGCGCGCGATAAAGAGACAGTCGCGCGACGATGACGCAGCGTCTGCCTCCAAGCGTGAGAGAAAAGAGGAGGAGGAGGAGGAGGGAGAAAAAGCGAGCGAGATGTTCGAGCATTCCGCGATCATGCGTAAATCCGATCGTGTACAGCCGATAACTTCCACTCCACGTACACGATCGTACCGACGATAGAATTATTGGAGGACGTTTTCGAAACGATGGACGATTCTAGCAACGAAGGTTCAAAATCGGTTGCAAACGTCGAGAGGCGTTGCAAGCCGGCTTGGGCCCGCTGGGTCAAAAGTACATCCTGAGGCGAACGCGAGATAAACAGAAGAGCAGTATAGATTATGTGTACGGCGTTTACCTACACAAGGATGACTTGATGTTTGGCAATAAATATTTCGACGTGAATAATGTGAACAACATAATTATCGACAGTGTAAGATACGCTGGTACACCTGGTCTTTACAAGTTATTTTTCAAGAGAATTCCCGACGATCTCTTTTACACGGAAGATGATATGAACAAGTACAAGAGCATGCTGCTGGTGATGAACGCGCGCAAACACAAGCATCAATCGCAAGGCCGATTATTGAGCAATAGGGAATAAAAGTAATCGCGCCGTTGATGTCGATCACACCCAAGAAACAGAAGAAGAAATCTGGAAAGGGATTATCTCACGCAATGATATTGAATGACAATGCGATCGATTACATGCATTGAGACAAGTTGGTGGATCGTCTACGATTGCTCGACGCTTCGCACCGATCGGGCAACAACATTCACGATAACGAGATGCTGTCAATCATCGAGGAACTTCGCGAAGCCGATCTTATTATAAATTAAATCATGTATAGACAAAACGAGTCAATCGAGTGGTGTCAGCGAGAAAAAAAATACTTTTGCTCTGTGTACTACGCGTTGAATCATGAAAAAGAGATCCAGCGAAAAGAGAAAAATTAGCTCTGAGAGACGTCGACTCGTTGAGAAATTGCATGCTCGAGGAATTGAGGCGAGAAAAAATTTTCTGCGACGGCATATTATAATTCGAGGATACGACAATTTGTGGCAGGTAATATCGTCGAGATGCGTCCGTACTCGAGCTTCAACAGAGGCCATCACTACATATTCATCGTCATCGATGTATTGAGCAAGTACGCGGGGGGCCGTATCGCTTAAGAGCAAGGGTGGAAGCGAGACGGCTGGTGCTATCGTTGAGATAATTCGAGCGAGTGGAAGATGTCCAAGATGTGAAAAATTTATAAAAGGAATATGGAGAAGGAATTTTACAACGTCAACGTGCAGAAAATCTTGAAAAAAACACGTTAATCACTATTCCAGGTATTCGATGTTGAAAGTTAGTAGTCAAGTGATTCAATCGCACGCTCAAAAACGACATGTGGAAGATGTTTACACTCAAGGGCAATTACAAGTGGATCGACGAGCTGCTGTCTCGTGTCAAATTACAATGCACCATCGGCATGCGACCCGTCGACGTAACTCCCGCGATCGTCAAAAGACTCTTGGACACAGTGCGATAAAGATCGCTAGTCCGGCAAAATTTAAAATGGGCGATTCGTCCGCGTGAGCAAGTACAAGATTTTTGAGAAAGGTTACACGCCAAATTGGACCATTGAAGTGTTTATAATCGTTAAGGTGCGTATCAATCCTATAATCTATTTACTTGAGGAAAATCCGTCGCTGGAGCGTTCTAGCACGAGTTGCATCGCGCTATTCATCCGGACGTGTATCTCGTGGAGAAAGTATTGCGCCGGAAAAGAGGATAAGGTCAAGTGGCTGGGATTCGATGGACCGCACAATTCATGGATAAACAAAAACAATGTAATTTGAAAATTTTGATTTGTATGTATTTTTTTTCTACATATAAAAATATGCATATATTAATATAAGTATATAAACGTATATTTTTTATTACTTCCCATTCATCATCTTCGTTTTGGAATATACAAAATATATAATTATTTATAACAAGTTATGTATGAAGTAGAATACATACATAGGTAGTAATGCAAAATAATAATATTTATATAAATGTAAAAAACACACGTAAATGTAAATTAAAATAATAGTAATACATAATAGTAATACGCGTAAATGATAAAAATATGGGATACATAAAATGTAAATTAAAATTCTAATAGTATATAATATTTATATAAATATTAAAAACATACTATACGATATGTATTATATTATATGAAAGTACAATAATCGTAATACATAATAAATGCTATTATATAAAACATACTAATAATACTTGTAAAATTAAATGTAAAAAAAAGTGTAAATTACAATAAGTAATAGTAACATATATTACAAAGGTATCCACCAATGCCTCCACGGTAATGTCTCCGTCGAGTCCGGTACAACATATCGTTTGTCATCGTATGGACTCAGAGCGATTCGGATATCGTGTACATCTCGTGTAATTTAGATCGTATACACGATTGACGGGCGAGTTATTTCGATCTCTTTGTTTAAATACCGCGTGTAATCATCGAACGTTATCATTCGCGCTACGACGTTATTCTTTCGTCTTTTTAATATTCTTCTTGTTGTCCCACTCTTACCGCGTATATCTTCACTCTGAGGCCAACGAATTCAGTCATTATTGCACTGTTATTTTCGTCCTTCATCAGGCCGAATATTTTTTTGTTTGTGAGAAGCATATCGCGCATCTGTCGAATAATCGCTCGTGTTGAATCTAGCGATATCGCGTTTCATATTCTCGTAAACATCGTCGCATTCTATATGATAAACGAAAATGTCCGTGTTAGTCATGATCTTACATTTGTCGCGATCGATCATGATATGTGTACTCGTGGTGAAATTCGTATAAGCAGACTTTCGAGAATGCACGTAATTGACTTGTCGAACTTCACCTTTGCGCATTTCGACGGCGATCGAATTTTCCGCAAAGACACTGCAGCTGTGAAAATTTGATTTCATGATCATTGCCTCTGCGCCGTATCGTCCGTTCCATTTTGTTATTAATTTTACATCAACGTGATTGCGCTCATTTTCCATGATACTGAATACCGCGTTGTTCATTAGTTTATACAAATTTTTTTCGAAATCGTTTGCGCGCGTTCTAAATTGTGTACTGAATTAAATATAATCACGGAGCCATGGAGATTGAGCGAATTGTAGCACCCGGTGAATCTTTGTTACGCAAAGACGTGAGTACACTGCTGCAGGTTGCGATAATGAACGACGTAACGCTGCTTATCGTGGCTAGAAGTTTATCTTCACGCTTGCCGGGCAGTTTATCGCGCGTTGGGCAAAAAAGTAGGTCAGTGTGTCGGTCATGTAGATGCTGCGGATATTTTAGATCAACCTCAAGAATATAATCGATGGATGAATCCGGAGCGATCGCGCTCACGTCAAAGTTCGCAGCGTCTTCGAAATCTGATGTATGGCAAAGGTTGATACATCCTCCATCCATAGATTATTCATATTGTAGTACATCAAGTATATCGGTTTCGATAGGTCGAACGAATGTATATACTTGTTATTAGCCTATGCATATCTGCTGGAACATTGACTGAGACCGCGCTCGATGAACATGGCCATATCAGTGTCAGTGAGCAACTCGAATCTTACATGCGTATGTTTCAGCATGGCGTCCTACGTGAAACCGGGCAATATATAATAATGCGCGGGATCGAGATAGTAACTCGTGACACAACTATTGCGGAATTTTCGAAAATGTCGACTAATAACAAGACATCAGTTTTCAATCAGCAAGTACAAATCATTGTACTCGCCGAGCAGATGAAGAATTGCTGCCATACATTCACGGCGTGAGCGTAATCGGATACGAGTATCGCCTGTCAACGAACTGAAAAATAATTCGTGCGGTGATAAGCGCGTGCCCTGCAATTTTTCGACGCAATCAATGTACTCGTACGAAAAGACACCTTTGTGTGAGAAGAATCGAAATCCTCTGTGCTAAGCTTGCAAAATTCAGAACGTAATTTTTAATTTATCTTTGTCGAGAGACGCCAATTTATCGAGACTTGCATTTAGAAATTTAAAAGAATCAATGAATCTTAATTTTACACCATTTTTCTGAAAATTCTTTTCATTTTTGTCTTTGGTGCTATCGAAGTTTAGTGAATGAAGAAATATATTTTTCTTTGATTATCAGTAGTACATCTATATATCCATCGTACGCGATAGCAATTTTCTTAATTATAAAATGTACGTCATAGCCCGATAAATTATGAAATATGACCGGAATATAAATCGAATTTTTATAATTTAAATTACAATTGGAATGCGCTGGATTGCGGTATCTACTGGTGAGATGACAATGATCGCGGATTCGCGTATCGTCCGGCGCGAACGGCGCCGATGTGACAATGCATCGCGCTACGATACAGCTCCCATTGCTGTTTAGATAACGTTTTCATAGATATGTTGGCGGATATGATATTTCACGCGATGCGCCAACTCGTTGAGTTGTCGCACAAACCACGCTATACAGTCTTCATCGTGACGGAAGTAATACGACAATAATGTGTCATATGCGTATCGTATGTAGTAGCCTATGCTAAACACTTCATGCTGCTGATACTTGTATGACGACGCGTCTTCCCTGTTAGATTCAGTCTTGCATAGAATGTATTCTAGGTCAATATAGACGATGAACAACATTCATTCCTGGTTATTACAGTTGCTGAATTCGAGCCACCTGTCTTCCTCGCTCGAATGGTCGTTGATTTTCTGGCAGTCCACTTCGTGCAATTGCAATTTTTCGCATGAGCTGAAGTAATAGAGACATCTGTAAATAAAGAAATTTTTTTCCGCTATTTCTTTAGCTACTGTTTTTTTTATTACTTTTTCTTATTATACTTACCGATCGCAGAAAAATTTCTTGTTCTTGTTCGTAGTAATTTGCGATCTCACGAGACGCGACAGATTCTTTGTTCCGGAATAATTATTGATTTGAATGTATCTATGATTTGAATGTATTCTCGGCGACGGTGAGTAAACCGACGCTCATAGAGCCGTCACCATTCAAAACAAGCCTGTTCTCACTCTAATCACGCTGTTTGTCTTAGATAGCAAGTGACCCCCTCCCCCGTGCGCGACACTCGAAAAGGTGACGATCGCGCACACATTCCGCGTGCGAAAAATGAGTTCGCTTCCTGATCCCGATCAATACAGATCATCTATTCGTTAACGCTTCTTATCCCGAAGTCGAATCACCCGACGTTCTGTCGCGTATTACCGCTGCATTTTGTTACCTAATGTTCTCTCTCTCCCCGCGAGGGCAGGCAGTAGTATGCGCGAATTACCTCAGTTTCCGACGAGATTTGCCGGCTTCGCAACTGCGCGCAATATACTTTTTTCCAAACCATGAGAAACCACTCGACGTCGACTACCAAATGCGAATTATCGGTGCACACATCTTAACGAATGCACAAGTTATCTACAAGCTTCGCTTACCGCTCGCTTTGAATACATCTTAAATTCGACCCAACAATAAAAGTACATTACAACAAAGAGAATCATTGTTATTATACGCCGCTTTGGCATTACATGAGCTTTCCAGACAAAGTGACACCAGCATCACAAACACAATATTCTTGATCCACGCAAAGTGTCCAAGGCTGTGAATCGCGTGAATCTTGTAAGTATAGGAGATTAACTTCTCCTTCTTGTCATCAGTGAGCCGCAGAGGAAGAACCTGTCCATTTTCAATGCCATATATTATACATTGATAGACATCGTGTTCAACCGTTCGAATTTAAAAATGTCTTTTAATGTCATTGGAAATTTGATATCCGTGAGATTCAACACTGCAGTTTAATGCGAGTATGATGACTTTCGCTCCGTATACTTTTCAGCCGAGTACAAAGCGGCGACCACCGACCACGCGAAACACGCATTGTCTATCATACGAACACTGATCACCGTTCGTTTTCACTATTTCGATGTGATATCCCACGCGCAAAGGATTTAGTTTCACGTTAACAAGTTGAGGATTCACGATAATGCCCACCCGCTGTTACGTTCCTGGAACTCTTCGAGCGATGCTAGGATAGGCTCAACGACGTGTTGCTAGTACCACGCGCATCGATATATTTCGTTGTTCTTTGTAATTATGTTTCTTATTAATACGTTTATCCTTCGTTGCGAACTCGCCATTGAACGTGGTGTTCACTTTTACCGTATCTTTCTACAGCGTCTCGCACTCGTTCTAGAGCTATATTTCCAACGTCTTCTAAAAACCGCAGCGGCTCGATAATTAGAGTTTACCATCATACCTGTCAATATACGATTCTCGAACGTATCATCGATCTCTCGCCAGACAATCGTTCATTGCCACTTGCGTACTCGCCATCAATGTGCACGAAACGTCGCTCTAATTGCGACTTTGCACCCGCGAGTCGCGCGATCCTCGCCACCGCGGATTGTCTGTGTCCAACGGCGCGAACGCTTGGCACGATAAAGTTCTTCGAGCCGCTCAATGCACTCGTCGACTAGCCATTGGCTGCATCTTTGCAGCCACGCGAAACACTCCACCAAAGTAGCGACCTGGCCGCACTGCTCTAACAGTTCGTATTCCACTCGCTCATTTTCCATTCGCTGATTTTCCATGTCTTTTTACAGTCTTTAGATCACGTCACACTCTTCCACGGAGCACTTGCACGTGATTCACACACGTTGCAACACTGTGACATATCTAGAATGTCATAACATTCTAACATTTTTTCATTATGTTTGTTTGCGAATGTGCACTATTCACACTCAAAGCATTGTTCGTCGCATCTATCGAAAAACAGTTTTAGCGCAAGATCGCGATCACGAAACTCCATCCATATATTGTTAATAATCAGCAGTTCGACACAATTTTCATTACTTACGGGATCTTAATGCACATGTACCTTGGCTCTTATCTGCGATTTTCTTCGCCCAATAATAATCGTTCTTTATTACATTAACATTTCTATTCTAATATCTCTTTTCATATTCATCGTAACATTTGTCTCGTAACCGTACACTTTCTGTTGCGTAAGTAAAGATCAGTCAGAAACAGGCTCTTTAATAACTATTCCATGTTTCTCATCATCTAATTCTCGATCGCGTAAGAATTGCACCGGCGATATTCGCTCATCTATGTGCTCTTTTTTGCGGATTACCGAGAACATACAGCACATCATCTACATTACAGTCTTCTCACATATTTTCCAGTAGCGTCTCGCTCACAATACCGTTCACAATAGTTCTTTTTTAATGTGTGCAGAGTGAGTATGTTGCACAAGAATATACTGTGAATATACAAAGGCCTTCTGCAATTTATGCACGACCTGCTGTCTAGCCTACCGAAAAAATCAGTCTCATGCTCCCTGACGTGATACATTCCTACATCGCTAATATCAGCTATATGAATCATGCATGCTGTGTATAAAGCACCTGTTGTAATAATTGTGGATCACACAGTGCTTAGTACGAACGTTCAACGTACAGATTTCTGAAGCCGACACATTTTTCTACACGATCGATTTCATACTCGCTCATATCACTAGCACATCCACTATCGTCGGAGCATTTCTTCGTAAGATGACTCATGGTCCATTATATTCTCAAAGTCTACTTCCATTCATCAAGCATTTCGAACACTTCGTCTCTAACATTCGCGTTTCGATATTCTCGAATTCTACATCCATGTCTTCAACGTTTCTGATATTCTCGACTTCTACATCGTCCATGTATTCAAATTCTATTTCCATTGCTTCAAATAACTTGTCTGCATTCACCATCCATGTCCTCAATGTCCGCACGATGGTCAGTCATATTTTTCGCATTATATTTATTGCGATCGATTCGGTAATCTTTTACCGAATCTTTTACTCTTAAAGGCGCCAACTGAGGTGCCGCGCGTTGACCCATATATATTTCATTTGCGACTTTCTTGTTCCTTTGTCTACCATCCCTATTGGATAACGACGCAGTAACGACGTGTCACCGATCTCTTCTTAGAAAAAATATCAGTGTCTCTCTCTTAACGCGTCGCGACGATCTCGCGGTTCTTCCTAAATAAATATCGTTATCGATGTTTTTAACCTTGAAAGAAAAAACTGTGAGAACGCACTATGATTTTATCATTTATCCCTCATTGATGGCTTTGTTTAACCGGCTCATCCATGTTATAGTCGCGACGCATTTTAGGGTGGACGCGGGGTCTGCGACGGCAGCCTAAAACGCATTTTGAAGTGGACGCGGTGTCCGCGGCGGCGATGGCGGAGTGTGGCGGGATGTGTGGTGATGGTCTCCAATGATACGTGATGCCACAACATGGTGGCATCACGTATCATTATAAACACCGATAGCGCCAGGGCCTTCCCGCGTCTACGAGTACCCTTGCGCTCCACGCTCCCCTCTAGTCCCATGAGTTAAAATCCCCATAGTGTACCTACAATTAATCTGAGACTAATAATCGCGATTCGAAACATTCGGATAATCGCTAAGTATATATAATCCCTCCCTTTAATTCAAATAAAAAACTTTTGCGAAAAATATTACTTCAACCAAGATTCGAACCTGGGACCTCTTGACTTTCCGGGGCGAGTGTCCCGACTTCTCCTTGACTTTTCGTGGCAAGTTAGAATATTATATTATAGTTTAGAATATTATATTATTTGTAACTTCCAATTTTGACCGATTTATAGACGCTCTCTACTATATTATGTTGTTACATTAACTCGGTCGGTTTCTATTTATTAAATATGCCGTCTGGTTACGCGTTCTTTCATTATACATGTCAGTTATTGCGAAAAATATTTCTGAAGCCACAGTAGTCGATCTGGCTAAGACATTCGCCCTGGAAAGTTGAGAGGTCCTCTCTCGAAAGGAAAATTCGAATCCTGGCTGAGGTAATATTTTTCGCAATAAAAGTTTCTTATTTGAATTAAAGAGAAGGATTATATATATTCATGATTGTCCGAAACATTTCGGATCGCGATTATTAGCGTCTCAGATTGTGTTATTAATGTCCGAACGTTTCAGCACACAGTCATATTTGAGATTAATTAAATTCATGAACTTAGAATATTATATTATATTATTCGTAACTTCCAACTTTGACCGATCATAGGCGCTCTCTACTATATTATGTTGTTACATTAACTCGATCGATTTTTTATTTATTATTTTATAAATAGTATTAACTTTAATAATATGTATCATTCGTATAAAGATTTGATATCCATAACTGGCGCTAAATTAAATCTCATACCAAATTAAATAAAGAATACAATCCGTAATTGCATTATCTCCATTCAAGTGTTACCACAAAAA
>Ga0157363_1003410_pt1 | contig 14367 bp, 12 predicted proteins | sample AttsexASBM1_FD_111477 | JGI IMG/M metagenome (GOLD analysis project Ga0157363, IMG submission 111477) | Fungus gardens microbial communities from leaf cutter ant in Ribeirão Preto, State of São Paulo, Brazil - Atta sexdens ASBM1 | ecosystem: Host-associated > Fungi > Mycelium > Unclassified ...
AAGATAAAGAAAGAAAGATAAGTGAGTGAAAGAAAAAGAGAGAAAGAGCGCTTGTACACGCGCGGATACAGGCGGCCCATCGGTAAATGGATGGATGAATCTGGACGAAAAAGGGTGCCTTTGAGCTGCCGAGTCCGTTGCTGCCAGATTAATTAACGAAGCACTCGCCGGGGGCTGGAGGAGGATCAGCAGCAACTCCGTTATCAGGGTGGAAAGCTAATAGACAGATACCCCTGCCTACTTATCTATCAGTCCACCTCTCGATCAACCACCTTTCCATCGAACGGCGAATGCCGCTACCATTCGCGTCAATCGTTAACTAATCGCTCGTGCTATTACCATCATCAGTATATCACGATCAGTGCTTTTTCTATCATTCTCTCTCTCTCTCTCTCTCTCTCTCTCTCTCTCTCTCTCGTTTTTTTGCTATAAAAAAATTAATAAAGACAACAATATTTAATTTTTCCCCTATCCAATACTAATATGAGTTATTTGAATTTAAGAATTTAATGATAAAAACAATTTTACTAATTCTATATATCATCTAAATAATTATTTAAAATATATTTCTACATAAATATATAAAAAAGCAATTTGAGAAAATAATAAGTTTTTATAATTCCTTTTTTTCTCTTTTAATTAGGAGTGTCATATAATGATTGTAAAAAAATGATTATTGCTTACTATATAAGCTTTCTTTCTCATTAATACTAGAACAATGTTTAATTATTCTCTTATATTCTATACATCAATGATCATCACGTACATTTATTTCCGAATCTAAAGATCCTGATGATGGAGTCTGGTAGGATCCCGAAACGCTCAGAAAGAGTTCAAATGTAATCGTTGCGTCAAAAAAGATCGTCGACCGATTATTTTTCGCGTTACACACAGATCTAAAGATTTCGAAGCGTCCATCTAAGTAATTACTGCAGCTTAGGAGCGTCAGAGTTGGGGTCAGCAATGGTGATTAAACGTGAGATAAAATACAATCGTACCGCCTCCACCGCACACATGCGATATGCGGTTCTTTCTTTCGTGTTAAACCAAATCTCTTAATTGAAGTAGCAGCCTTTTGAATATTTTTAATGACGTGCTACATGAAACATTGTAGCGTAGCGATGTTCCCTGAACACGCATCAAGATCCTTGATATCTGGTTCAGCATTTCATTATAATATTTACTCCTCTTTTTTACGTATTGTTTAAAAATTTTCTTTGAAACTTCTTTATTATCTCTCCTATCAGGTATTGTGAATTTATATAAATTGCATTTGTGTAAAATTACATGTACACACTGTTAAATCTATATATAGTGTCAATTTTAATCTAATTTAAGTTGCCACTGCTCCTATATATCGTTATTTTACACATTTACACTAAAACGATGGATAAATTTGACACCGTATAGTGTCAAATTTATCCATTGTTTTAGTATAAAATAGTGATATATTGAGTAAGAGCAATGGTGACTTAAATTAGATTAAAATTGACACTATAGATTAAACAGAACATGATATAGCTTCACGAAATATGAGAAAAAAAGATACGTACATGACAAGAACAAAAGAGAGAGGGACACGGAAGGGAACAGAGAATGGTCTGCGTAATATTTCTATGGTATTGAAATTAATTCATGAAAAGAGACTGACGTATACGCAAATGCGCGGCCTTTCTCCGCGCTAATAGACTCGTCTGCTCTCTTGCGCTTTCACTTTCTAAAGCACAACGTTGACCCTGGCGTTCTGGGGATAATCGACTGAAAATAACCCCAAGAGACGAACACCGGGGACCCCCCTGGGTCCCTGATAGACTCGTTCTTCAATACAGTCTGGTGCATCTGTTCCTTTTGAAGAGGACGAATGACTTCGACAATTAGAGGAGCAGCAGAAATCCTATCGAAAGACTACGCGCGCCGCTCGACCTGCGTCTTATTTCTCGCTTAGAATGATTGGGATCGTCAAGATTACGCGGACGTATAATATATCTGCAAGGATGTATTTGAAGATATAATAGAGGCTCTGCAGGTTAATTCTGAGGAATACGAATAAATTTAAGTCATCAACTCTATTTTTAAACGAAAAATCTTTTCAGAATTAATGAAGATTAATGAACGAAACGTAGATAATATTGCGAATAAAGACTATCTTATTAAAGAATATTATACTTTTTAAAAACATCTTATTAAAATTTAAGTTAATCTTATTAATCTTATTAAAATTTAATTAAAAATTAAGTTATTATTACTTTTTTGTTTTAATTAATAAAAATTATGAAATGAAAAACGATAAAATGTTCGACAATATCAGAAGATCTTATTTGATCCCCGTCATTATAACGGTCGAGAATTAACGTTAGTGCACAGTCAGACATAATTGGTCTGCTCATAGAATTTCCTACAATTAAAGTATTTGCATAACGCGATGGCGTGTCGTAAATATCTTTTCATCAAACTGATGAGCAACCAGCGGTGCCGTGTATTATATATACACGAGGTGATATATTGTCGGGGATGGACACGCAAGGGGTTTGTTCGTTTAATACTCATCCCTAACTATTCAATATACCACGTTGCGAGAGTGTAACTGCTTGTTTGTATTCAAATCAAGGGTCGGCAAATGCTTTTTTTTCTTATCTTTTCAAATCGCCTCAATGGCGAGCCTTAAATGAATTGAATACAAAAGAAAGAATAAGTAAAAGCTTTTTCCTTTTACAAAATATATTAATATAGTTTGCGCAAACGATTCCACATTTCCAGTTTTTCTTCTAGTGCTGTGAATTATGAAAATAAATATTATTTAAACATGACAGAATTTTGGAGAAAAAAAAGCGGGCGTTTTATCGCTACACATTATGCAAGGATTGTTCGACTCTGAAAAAGATCTCTGTACCAAATCGGAAAGCCCCCAGCTTTAAATTCGATCTGACTGACGACAGGCAACGTAACATCGTGATTATCAGAGCACAGCCTGCGTGATCGACGCGGTTCGCGGTTGAACGAGAGTGCTAAACGACACCAATAAGGAAGTAATAGCAATATGCAGGGAGGCAGAACCGTGGCTCGTCGATGGACCAGCGCGGCGCGGGCGAGAGAAGGGGCGGCTTCCGCGCGCAATTACGGATTTTGAGTGACAGATGCTCGCCCAGTCGGCAGTCGGAAGATTAAAACAAGTAATCAAAGTCCCGGTAGCCACCCTGGGATGGATATGGATGGATGCACGCCTCCGGCCCCCCTATTCCCTTCCCGCGCTCCACCCTTCTGTCACCCTTCCATGCGTTCCCCTCTGATCCCGCTACCCGTTCTTCCTCCCCTTTCATCGTGTCTCCTCGCCTCGAACCCCCGTATCCCGTACGAGTTCCGCGCGCGCTCCTCCTTTACTCATCTTACTCCCTCCTGGAAGTAGCAACCACCAAGGATAAGCCCCGCTACTATAATATCCACCTATAGCCGTCATCAAGGCGCGTCCTGAATGCTCCTTTAAGAAAATGTTCCTTTCGCGAGCAGTCGCGTAGGAAGGTTATTAGGCGTCTTCAAGAGGTAGAGCGAGAGAGGCGGGGAGGGGGAGAACTTGGGATGAGTTATATTCAAACGACGCAGGTTCTCTATCATGCTTAAAATGCTAAAGACATGCCCAACGTGTCGGCAATAGGAATTCTTTCGAGGTAAAAGAAATCGACGGAAACGATAATATTATTAGTATAATAACATTAGCGTAAACATGCGTAAGTCTGAATTGAGAGCGTAAGTAAACTTCACTTTTTCTACAAGATAAATTCCCAGATAACATGCATGTTGCATAAACATAAGATATAGATTAGAAAAAATGTCTTTTAGATTCTCTTATGTAACATAAATGTTATCTGGGAAGTTTAATTATTACGAATGTTTAATAATTTTATTGCGAGAGAGAGACCTTCTCAAGAGCAAAGTAATTGGACCTAATCATCTAGCCAGGATTAACAATTATCGTGAGATAATAATTTTTTAATCAAAATAAAAATTTGTGTAGTACTTACTAAGATCGTTTAGAGTACTGTCGTCAGTACAATTAGGATCCGAAACCTTACTGTTACGCGCTCAATTGTTCCACAATGGAAGGACCATAAACCGAGGGCGATGAACAAGAAATCCCTCGATTAGACTCGGCAATACAATGCCGATATAATCTGATCACTTAATCGACAAAATATAATAGTGAATTGAACGATTACGTTTGCAATCTTGTACCGTAGTTACCGGAATACAAAGCGAATTATTTCAGTGAAATATTGCTTATAATTTGAAATATGCTTCACAAATCAATTGCTTTCTACAACGCAAATTACTCAATACAAAAAGACATGTAGAGAATATAAAAATTACATTAATTTTTACTATTTAGTTTTTAACATTTCTACTAAAATTTAATTGCCTACATGAGAATATTCTTCAAAAATAATACAGATAAATATAAATATATAAGAAGTCTCATTTTTCCGACACACTCTTCCTATTATTTTATATTTTGATAAAAAGGCCACACTGCTGCGACATGCGACTTGTTGACACACGACGGTGCCGTGAAATGCGAATGTGATTAGTCTTGAGATTCTCATGCGCGCACGGGGGTGACGAACTGGGATTGGATTTGGCGTGAGGATGACGTGTAGGGAGCGAAGGATGAGCCGTTTATCTCAGGCGTCGCTTTTCGGTTTTTCTCCCTCTCACGATCTCCCGACGTTCTCGCGACGCATTCTAGGCTCATCGCTTTCCCAAGAACCACGGCTTTCATCTCATCTCATCTCATATTTCTCTCTCTTTCTCTCTCTCCCCCCCCCTCTTTCTCTCTCTCTCTCTCTCTCTTTAGTTATTTTATCCTTCTTCCTCAGAGGCGTTCCCTGAGACTTCGGAGACGTGGTGCGCCGACGTGGGTATATCCTCTCTCTTCGCGAAATAATAAGCTCACTCTACTAAATTTATCATGAGCAGCCTTTAGAAGCAGCCTCCGCCAACAACGCGCGCCAGCTTATCTATCTACTGATATTGTAACGGCTTTTAATTCCGTCATCTGCCTTACATTGCACGCATTTTAATTATCTTATAATATCTTATAGTACACACACACACACATACACACACACACACACACACACACACACACACACACACAAAATATATATATATATATAATATGTATTTACACATCTCATGTTTTCAAATAATTTTAATAGCCAACGCTAATTACTCATATATTGCGTTATCACATTTTTGCGTGAATTAAATGATTGTTAAATGACAATTTACCGAGTGCATTTAACATTTTATATTTTATAAAAGATAAATTAAAACATAAATACTTTCTAATAATTTTAAATTACATATTCGTATACTGCTGTAAATAAAAAAATTGTTAATGTATATCAATCTGTATAAAGATTATAATATCGGTTTTCTGAGCATAAATATATATTATATATTTATGTCCCATATATTTATTAACTGATGAGAAATGAAAAAAAAAAATTGAAACGCAAAACATTCCATGTCATGCAATCTTCTAGAAAAAATCAGATTAACAATCTTTTTTCCCCTCCTACGTATTAAATTTATCTGTTCAAGTAGACATGTACTCACACATTTATCTTATTATCCACTTTTAAGATTTTATATAAAATCACACAAATAAGTATAGTGTAATGTACATATGAAAGGAGCATATAAATATGACATATTATAAAATTAAGCTTATTGAATTAGAATTATATTACATTAAGTTATTATCTATTAACTGTATTATATTACATAATAATCTATTATGTTATATATATTTATATATATTCCCTGAACAAATCCCCCTAAATGCATGCTTAATTAACCGATTCAAAATATTGTTTGCTATCTTTTGGATTTGGTTTAATGGTTTTGGAATCTGGCTGCCAATTTGCAGGACATACCTCACCATGCTTCTCAACAAACTGGAAAGCTTTAATCAATCTCAATGTCTCTTCGACGCTTCTGCCAACCGGAAGATCATTGACGCAAAACTGTCGAAGAATTCCTTCCTTGTCTATAATGAAAAGACCTCTAAGAGCAATTCCTGAATCTTGTAACAAAACGTTGTATTTGGTTGATACAGTCTTGTTGAAATCGCTCAAAAGAGGATAGCCTAAATCTCCTCCAAGACCACCTTGTTTCCTTGGAGTATTAATCCATGCCAAGTGGCTAAAGTGCGAATCTGTAGACACTCCGATCACTTGTGTATTCAAGGCTTCAAATTCTGAGATCTTTTCACTAAATGCAATTATCTCTGTTGGACAAACAAATGTACTGCAAATAAAATATAAAAATTAAATATTATACTAGACGTACATTAGAAATGATAATCGAGATAAAATTACATACAAATCTAACGGGTAGAAAAATAAAACAATGTATTTCCCTTTGTAGTCGCTCAACTTGATTTCCTTGAAGTCACCTTTAACTACTGCAGTACCAGAGAAATCCGGAGCAGGTTTCTGGATTTGCGGTCCATCGCTGAACAATTTTGAACTCACTGTCAAATTACGGACACTTTTTGTCAATAATGTGTTGTCAGTTCTCATTAAAGAACTAGTTGCAGTGGCAATCTACAAACATAAAGATTGAATAAACAGATTAAAGCGTGGAAGAAATCCATCACAGATTGAAGAAACAATAATAATACTTTTGTTTGTATCAATATGTTAATGCAGTACAGAATTAACCACATTTGTATGCAATGAGTCAGCAAAATGTTAGAGCTTAATCGAAACGTACGACAGGAGTTCGATTAAGTTCGGTAGCACTTACCAGGGTTCCACTTTGGGCGCGCAGCGAAGCAAGTAATCGAAACATTGTGAGAACAGATAATACACTCTAAATTTGCTGCTGTGCAATTGTTGTAAAACTCGCAGAATCGTAGAACCGAAAATTAGATGCAAGAAATTTCGCCAATTCCCCTCAGCAACAAACCGGTATATGCCAGCAACCGGAATAAAAAGGTTATGACACTTTGAGAGAGAGAGAGAGAGAGAGAGAGAGATACCAGCGTATTGCGCATGCATGCATAGAATTCCTCTCATAATATATATTGTGTGTGTAACCTAATATAAATTCTACGAATTTAATAAATTATGTGTAAAATATAATAGCGAATATTTAGAATATAATCTCGTAAAAATAATTATAAAATCTTTTAATTTTATAAACGTAAAATTAAAAAATTAAAAAAGCAAGAGTCCGCAGCTTTAAAATATTGTCCTTTCTTATTATACATCTATCCTTATTATATATCTATTCAATCCTTATTATAATAATCCTTATTATATATCTATTCAAAAACCTATTGAAAATTAATTTTTTTAAATAAAAATTATCATTTTTATATGCAAAATGATTAAAAAGTATAATAACTAATGAATATAATTAATAAACTGCAAAAAATATGTTCATAAGCAACACACACAACACAAAACAGAAATGTAATCATGTTTATTCAAATAACAATATTATAGAAGTCTTATATTCATTCTTATTAAAATATATATATATATATATATATGTATATATATTTTCATATATCCTTGTATATGATATATAGATTTTTAATAGTATTATAAACAAATATTTGACTATTCACATTGTATATTATATCTATCAAATAATATGTATTATAAATCATATATATTTCTTACATGTATAAATGTATTTTTAAAGAATAAGCAAAGATACTCTAAAAGCACATTTGGATAAATTTTCATTTAACTGAAGCTAAATATGAAAATTATCAAGATTTATAATTTATATAATTGATGTGAGAAAGCGATAAAGTCCATTATAGAGGGATAAAAATTCAACAATTCAAAGTCGACAATTCAACGATTCTTATTAAACTTTATATGAAATGTGAATTGTTAATTTAGTAACGTCTTTGTCAATTTATCAAGAAGACGTACGATCACAATGTTTGTTATTCTCTAATAACCACAAAATGATATTTCATATACATATATAAATTCTATATTATAGCGATTGAACAAATTCTTTCAATTGGAAGCTGTGGCGGTCGCGTTTGGCGTAGGAGTGGACGTTGATGTAGATTCCTCCGTTACAATACGTCGATTTTTCTTTATCCTCTTCCATTCTCCATTCGTGTAATTCATTTGGAAATGAGTTTCAACCAACATCGGAACAATTGTTCCGTCAGACTGTGTTACTTCTTCTACATTCTCCGAAAGCATCACTGTGACTATATTACCCAATTTTGGACAGGGATTATCTATATACAAACAAAATGATTGATAGTATTATTAAATATAATTTATAAAAGAAAAAAATACATGTGAAAGAGATAGACATACCCCTTGAACCAGCCATAAAACCTAAAATAAGAGCTTTTTCTGGACGCGTTACTTTATTTGCAGTTCTAAACATTTCTTGTGCTTCTAACATTTGTTCTCGCTGTAATCCGATAACAAAACAATGAGTATCCTATATTTACATATATAATTAAATGCATGTAATTAAATCATTAATCTTACCGTAAGAGATAGGCCTTTTCTTGGATTAGCTGCCGCATTAGTCGTAGTAGTCTGTATACGAATCTGTGTGACTGTCTGAGCTGGTCTGACAGTTTGCACAGCTACTGGCGTACTTTCCACAGGTGTTATCACCGTCGGTGTAGTCACTGCCAATACAGCAGTGGGTGTTGTGGTAGTGGTAGTAGTTAACGTAGTAGCTATGTAACACAAAATGTTTAATTAAAATCTGAACAATTTAACATGCGTCTTTTTAATAACTGCAACTTAATAACTTACGTGTTTGCTGCGTAGTCGTAACTGAAATACTGCTTGGCGTGCTAGGTGCGGTATAGGATTGCGTTGTAACTACTACAGTTGGTGTAACAGGTGTAGCAGGCGGATTTATTGAGGCCAATCCTTGCGCGTACTCCGGAGTGGTCGTTTCTACAACTGATGGAGCTGCTGAATTCTTTTCTGCCACAATGGTCGCTTGTGCTTCCACTGCTTTTTTCTGTTGCTCTTCGAAGTCCATCATCTTTTTCCTCTTCTTTGCTACAAATCCCATAGGTTGCTCAGTAATATCGAGCAATTTAATACCACCATCCTTTCGAATTCTGCTGATTGATGTTCTATTAGACATAGAAGTGTTTGTAAGCGATGGGGACCGAAAACCACTTGTTGGAACTCTACTTGGGATTCCTTTCAAAGGTGCTAAAAAAAGTATATACAATATAGTATATTGCAGATAACACAAAGAAGTAACATTGCATTTATAAATTTATATATACTTGTATCAGTCATTTTTCTTGGCATTCCTCTGCTTCTTACTGGTACAGTAGGAGCTGTACTCTTTTTGAGATTACTAGCGGCATCAGTACTTTTTTGAAGCAATTCTGCTCTTAAGGCTGCACTTTTTGGTTTTCTCTTGAGAGTAAAATGTTTGACTGGCGTAGGTTGCTGACCTACCACTGAAGTCAATGCAGTCTTGTTAAGATAATGACACTCTAAGGGAAGCATAGCAGGATCATTCTGTTTCTTAAGAAGTTTCCGTAAATCATTGACTAATTCACCAAAAATTGGTCTATGTTCATCCAGATCAGTGATGTCTGTATTTAAAGAACCAGTCGATGGAAAAGTTTTCATCGCTTCGGATAACATTGATACCCATAATTCACTGTCCACAGCTGCAACCTCAATAATCTCCTCCAGTTCTGCACGCCACTATCATCAGGTTTAAATAATAAAATTTTAATAAAAGTAAAAATACAAAAAAAAATTCTAAATCCATTAATAGGCGAATGCTTATTAGAGATATGAATTCACTATTAATTTCACTATTTTAGAAAACAAGTATATTTTGAAAAAGCAATACTCGACGAAAGTATGAAGATATAAAGATATAAAGAGGAGAACACTTACCTCTTCAACATTACGTCTGGGTATGTGAAAAAACGACAGGAGTAACTTGAGTTTAACCTGCGTTTGCAAATCGGGAAAACAATCCTTGATGTTCCGCAATACTTCGGCATTGAGTTGCGAGCAAATTGAGCTGCCGGTCCAGCTATCGTTTGATGTACCGAGCTTATTATGCAGCCACAACGATGTATCACTGTCCCTTACATTCGCCATATTGGAGTCGTTTGCTTCCGGCGCGTGCCGTACCTCACTGTGCGCCACATGCGGTGACATGTGATGACATACGGTTCCCGCCATGAAGCAACGAACGTGCGCGCGCATATCAGCACAATATCCTTCCTGGATATCCATAGCCTATAAAGATGCCTTTTCATATTCACGATCGACGCTCATTTTTGCCGTCAAAACCAATCACGTGATTCAAATTGACAAACATCAAGCGTTAATTTTGACCTATTGTCACGCTGAAAATGAGTGTTGAGTGTCAAGTCAACATGAAAATGTACCTTAAAGATATCTTTTTGTGTTAGGAGTGTGCTCCTACACACACTCCAATTACACACTGTAGCAATTGCCCACTGCCAGTCACAGAGACTTCTGCATAGGCAGTTTAAAGTTATTTCTTTTTTTTTTTTACGTTATGATTGACTTGTGCGCAATTGGATCGTAGGCAATTGCCATACATTCTTTTTGTGTTGACGCTCAAAGCTCATTTTTACCGTCAAAATAAGTCACATGATCAAAATTGACGCTCGATATTCGTCAATTTCTATCACGTGATTTATAAGTTGCTAAACATCGTCGTCACAATGCTCGCAATGCTTCACGATAGCCAATCAGAAGCATCACTAATTATTATTGACGTTTTTTCACTTGTGCAAGGAAAATTCAGTACCAACTTCACGAGACTAAAGAGCCTCAGGCTGGCGTCACATGAACGGAAATCTAAAGCGAAACAAAATCAATCACAATCGCAAAAAAGAAAGCAGAATAATGAGTGCAGAGTTGTGATTGGCCGCGCTGTTCTGTTCCGCTGTAAATTTCGCTCATAGGACACCAGCCTCACAAGAAGAAAATGGCAAATTGCATTATGTGTCCGTCTCCTCTGATTGGACATGGCATCAAAGCTCCATAGATACGGAAGATTGGAGAAAACCATAGAGCTTAGGTACCATTAAGGTATAAATGTGAATATTCGCATATCCGCCATTTTTACTCCTTTCCCCATTCCTTGCTCTGTTCCCACTCCGCCGCTGAGCTGAGAAAATTATGATTGTTACGGTTGTTATAGGTTACAGCTTCTAAGCTGTTGGAAGCTTTGTAGTTATGTATTTTCGCACTTTGAAATTTTATCATATGACTAAAAGACGAAAAGAAGAATATAAAAAACCTGAAATATTATATATTAACAAAGGCAAAAAAATTTATAAAATGCCTTGTTGCGTTGCAATAAACTGTATCAATAGATCAAAAAAAGATATTCGATTATTTAAATTTTCTACGGATAATTCGTTGACAACTCGCTGTATTACTGTAAAATAAATACATGACTTGTGAATAAACATCACTTCTTCACAGATGAGAAATTTCAATCCTTTTCTTCAAATTGACATACATATTTGGCACCTTATCTAGAAATAATCTAAATGCCAGACACTCTTCAGGCTCTGCACTAATATGATAGATATTCAACTGATTTTTAGAGCAAAATTGGAATAAAAGGAGCTACAAAATTTCAAGCAGCAAATACAAATCATAATTTGTAATGACCATAACCTGTCACAGTTCAGTGATGAAATGGGGACAGAGCAAGAAATGAGAAAAGAAATAAAAATGGTGGATATAAATAGTTTTAATGCTTTAATATCACTAAAGGAGGAATACGGATATCAAGCTGTGAACAAGATTTAAAAGACACAAATAGCTTTCTATCCTCTTCTATCCTCTTTTGGTACATGCGCAGAAAGAAGAAAAGTTATTGAGTAGGACAGAAATGTATCCATACAGAAATATCTTCTATCTCTCAGCTCTTGCTCATACTTTCCATTCATTGCTTGGCTAAGTTATTCCCTCTCCAGTAGTAAGTTCTATGGAAAAAACTCCAATTACATGACTCCCATCCTGATTGGACGTGAGCATTCACGTCCAATCAGGATAGTGATACAATTTGCCACTCCTCCCTGCAAGTCTCTCGCGAAACAGATCGGTATTCATAAGCTGCTTTTTCATGCTGACACTCGATGTTTTTAGCATCAAAACAGATAACGTCAAATTGATGCTTAGTATTTGTTAATTTTAATCATAACCTGTTTTGACTCTTGAATCAAGCGTCGAGCATGAAAATGTAGCCAAAAGATGCATTCGGGAAGATGCTATTAAGCCGGAATCAGACTATGCATTAAAGATTAAAATTAAAGATTAAAGATTGAAATTTCATCAATTAGGACAAAGAAATTTTGGCTCCTTTTGTTTTGATTAGTCAAACTTTAATCTTTCAATCTTCAATCTCATTCTTCAATGCATTCTAATTCCGGCCTTAGCGCTATTTCATTCTGTGGGTCTGAACACAAGAATTGTCACACACTTACTTAGATTTAAATTGTAGACGTAAGTAATGCACAAGCTTTCACATATGACGTATAACTTATTGCTATGTCTCCAAAAGACAGCAATAATCGTATATCATACACCAAAACTTGTGCGTTATTTACGTCTACAACTTAAGTCTCTTAGTTACAATATTTTTGTGCTCAGATCCTATCCTTTTACGTCTAATAAACAACAAAGATAGAAAAATAAAAGTTAGCGCTAATAGCATCTCCCCGAACGCATCGATTCTTACAATTAAGATTGTTTTAAGTCAATTTTAAGATGTCGTAAGTCAATCCGAAGACTGTATTAACATCTTAAGGCTATGGTTGTGTTCGCTTTGATGTTCATAACGCTTTAAGCATTTCATCCTTGTTGTTTAATAAATATTAAACAATTAATGCTCACAAGCGTTGTAAGCGGTAAAGCGAACGCAACCATTTAAAACGATTTTAAAATAAAAACGGATTATGAATACCGCCCCATGTTTTTCGCGTTTCACAGGTATAGGACTTAAGCCTATTTTACATGTACAATGTGCTCTTTGTTTCCTATTTCTTGTTTTTTATCTTTTGCTTTTTTCTCCTTTGCAACGATTTTATCGAATTATATTTCTTGCTTCTTTCAAAGTTAACTTTTATCTCGGGCAACATAAAACAAAAAACCGAATAAAAAACAAAAAGACAAAATGTCAAAAAATAGTAAAAGGCAAGAAACAGGAAACAAAAAGCATATTGTTAAAATAGACTTTACAAAATGAAAAAACAGAGAAATGACAGAGTGCTAATTTTAAAGAGAGACGCTTGCAAATTGAACACATCAAATAATCTTTCTATCATGAGTCATGACATACCATGTTATTCCTTCCATATCCACCATGAATTGCAGACAAACGAGATGAGGGATCCTTTCGATCCTCCCTGATCACCCAATGTGACACTGGTGTGCAACTTTGGTTTAGTATATGTTCTGTGGCAGTTCTGTGAGTTATGTTCGATGAGATGTAGTTGCACGTGTCTACCTCGATTTATGCGTCTTTCTCCGATTAATCTTCAACTGCGAATTGCAAACATGTTAGGCTCAAATGTTGTATCAGATTCTCAGGAATCTGCATTGATGGATGACGAAACATATAAGGATATAGAGAAAACTTTGTAAGTAACTTTCATTTAATTCTATTGCTTGTCCATTGTACCGGTCGGTCGCGTTTCTGTATCATGAATATGTTCTTTCACACAATAAAAGGCTCTTCTCAATTAAATGCTTCAAAAAAAGATTTGATTCAGCCTAATACAAAGTTAATCAAGTGATATATCAGTCAATTGTACGAAATACAGATGCATGAGATGAACATGAGATGAAAGACCAAAAAAATTCAAACAATAAAAGATGATGCAATATTCAGATCACAGTACAATGTTCCGACCATCAATGTTCGAGACCACCGTTTGAAACTGTGGGTAAAATCTACAGCATATGATGCTTATTTTCTTGCTGGTTTAGTTGATAGATCCATTGTTAGTTGCGTACTGCTAGTCATAGTTTTGTATGTATTATTTGCGAGTTAGCTTGATACTTGATGAACAATATATGGATGTACATATGTAAGATATTACATACAATAACGTAAGAATTATATTCAAAGATAAAAGAAAATAGACCATAAGATATATATATATATATATATAATATATATTGTAATATATACATTATATATATATATACATATACATATATACGTATATATATATGTATATATATATATATATACATATATATATACATATACATATATACGTATATATATACGTATATATATATATATATATACATATATATATACATA
>Ga0157363_1003411_pt1 | contig 14364 bp, 7 predicted proteins | sample AttsexASBM1_FD_111477 | JGI IMG/M metagenome (GOLD analysis project Ga0157363, IMG submission 111477) | Fungus gardens microbial communities from leaf cutter ant in Ribeirão Preto, State of São Paulo, Brazil - Atta sexdens ASBM1 | ecosystem: Host-associated > Fungi > Mycelium > Unclassified ...
ATCGAAGTTTTGTGTACTTTTTTGCATGTTGCACATTTCTTTTGTAAAATGTATAAATTACATATATATATATATATATATATATATATAGTTAATAATTGACATTCTTTTTTATGAAAGATATATATATATATATAATAAATTTATTAACAATCTTTTTGGTTACGATTGCTCGTGTAAATTAAAAAAAGCAAAACAAATTTTGTAGTTATATTTAACAATTAATAATAAATGCTAGTAATAATCATTTGGCGATTGGACGTATAGCCACATATTATATTTCATATCGCGACCGTGAGAATTTTGTGTTATTATATGCATACCAAATGTTTTCTCTGTAATTTCATGTTAAAAAGAAATTTTGTGCATATATATATATTGTATATTATATAATATTTTGAGTTTTATAATGTAATTTTTTTTGTAATATGTTATGTATAATGTAAAGTAAATTGTATAAAAAATAATGTAGGTAATAAAAATGTAAAGAAATATACTAAAATGGGATAATTTTAGCCCCTATTTCGTAATTCTTACAATTAACGACAGTAACTGTAAATATTGTTACATATTGTCGTTGAGCAGATTTCATACATAAAAAAATTATGCAATATTAACACTGATTAAGAGTTACAGAATAAAAGTCTTCGTCCCAGAAATTTTGACACAAATTATAAAAATACACATGCAACACATATGTCCAAAATCATGACATAAGATTCTTAAAATTTCTTTAAGATAATAGTTCGATCAATTCTTTGTGTTTTTAAGATGTCATATGTCCAGATTTTGCGTGCTGTATTGTCAAAATTTATGCTAAATTTGTTCTGATTTTGGAAAATTATCCCATTTTATGGTATTGTAAAGGAAAGAAGACTACCGATAGGATGAAAGAGGATGTGGAGGGTCTCTATAAATTAACTATTTTTAGTTATATGAAAAACGTATATGCGTAATTTAAGTATAATATATTTTATGACTTTTTTATATAGTATGTTGGTTTAATAGTTAAAGAAAAAAAGGAAAATGGAAGAACTGAAGAAGCTGATATTATTTATCGTCATTTAATATTAAAATGATATCTTCAATGTTGTTTTGATATCAAAATTATGATAAATAATGTGAACTGAAATAAAAAAAAAAGGACTGTCGATTATAATCGACGAAGATGATAGAGAGTCTCTACAAGTTAAATTGTATTTGTCACATAATCTGGAAAATGTATATAAACCCAGGAAAAAATATTTTATATATAATTATATAAAATTATATAAAAATCTATATAATTTTATATAATTGTATATAAATGACATATTTTATAATTGTATACAATTATATATATATATATATTTAATTATATATATATATATATAAGTATTCAATTATATATAAACTTACATATAAAATTATATAAAATTATATATAACTGTATAATTATGTATAAAATATTTTTTTCCGGGAGTAATTAATTTGATTATAACGTACTTTTGCATGATTTTTTGCATAGTGTGTTGTATTAAAAAAAAGAAAAGAAAGATACAAGCTGATATTATTTATTGTCGCTTGACATTAACGTAATGACAAATAATGTCAGTTTGCTAAAGTCAAAAAGAGGATAATATCTAATTACGTTCAACAGAGAAAACAGTTTTGCAATTGCTATAAAATTCTTATAAGATTTTTCGATATAATTTATTTCGATATTATTTATGTATTTAGATTCACAAAGAAACAATGGCAAGAACGAATCGTCTTGAAGAATTTTACAAAAACTGCACCTATATTCGAATAAAAATATTTTTTCAGGATGTTTTCAGAATCATTTTTAGATACTCAAAAAACTTAGTTAAAAAAATATGTTAAATAATAAATCTGTATTTTTTTAATATTAAGTTGCTATCAAAATTTTTTTTTTTTTTTTTTTACGAGATCATGGATTTTGTAAATCACGTTATTAATTTTATCGCCAGTGGCTATATGTATATAATAGTTCCCAAATCGAAACTGGATGTACTGGTGTGGCGCTAGTGTATAGGTGATTTTATTTATTTTTCAATTTAAATGAGGTTATGTCATCCTCAATCATCCTGTTCTAGTGATAAATACAACTGGTACTGATAAATACTTTACTTTTATGATTGCGTTTCCGAGTTAGATTCGACGTTAGATTGACGAAGTTAATCTCTGTGAGATGGCCGAAATCCCTTTGAGTTTGGGCGAGAAGACATTTATTATTCACGGGGTTGATGTGAGTATTTTCAACAGTGTTTACGTGCACGTGCAATTGTTTCTTATGATCCTGTGCATGCTTTTCTAGCATTGATTATTTTCGGACACTAATTATTGCTGTTAATCTATTAATCGTCAGTCAGGTGCTGCTAATCTATTTCTGATAATCTCTTACAGATAAAAATTAATACTCTATTCAAAGAACATTTTTCTCTTATAGTTTTTATATCCAATAGTTAAATCTCTGGAACTTTTGACACATACTGTATATTGTAATAATTGATTTGTTAATTTCAGCTTGATCTCAGAAATGACGGTCGATCAAGGTATCAGTATCGTCCTATCGAGATCGAAACTAAGTTGATGAAGCATACCCATGGGTCAGCGAGATTACGTATAGGCAATATTACAGATGTATTAGTTGGCGTAAAACTTGAAATTGACACACCGTATGCTGAAAAACCAGAGGAAGGCAAATTGGAATTTTTCGTAGACTGGTATGTATACACTTTGGGCTTATAGATTAACATCGAACATACTTTAATTTAATTTAATATTTTTTCTAGTTCTGCTAATGCTACACCGGCATTTGAAGGCAAAGGTGGGGACGATTTGGCGACTGAAATTAGCAATGTCCTTTCCATGGCCTATCAGACACCAGACGCTTTCGATTTAAAGCAGCTGTGTATAATACCTCGTCAGAAATGTTGGAAAATGTACGTGGACATTTTGGTAAGTAATATTGGTAAGTAATATGGTACAATACTACAATACTACAATATCCTGTTCTATTTAACTAAATTTTTTGCATTATTTCTTCAATATGGACAAAAGAAGAGGAAAGAACGTGCAAGAAATTCAGCTGAAAAAAACAAACCCAAAATTTAAAACTGTATCATTTTTTCACCTTTCCAGATCCTTCAATGCGGTGGAAATCTATTCGACGCTGTTGGTACTGCGGTGAAAGCGGCGTTGTATAATACTGAAATTCCAAGGGTGATCACAGCCACACTCGACGGTGGCGAACCAGATATTCAGGTATCAGACGATCCTTACGACTGTATTAAACTAGACGTCACAAATTACCCAGTGGTACTAACAATATGCAAGGTATGCAATAATCTTTAGTCATTTTTAAAGAAATGAATTATGATGATGAATTTTTATACATATATTTTATACATATATTTATCTAAGAAACAATAAGGAAACGTTTACTATTTATGGTATTTCTATAAAGATTCAATTTTTTTTTGTAACTTTTTATTAATTACTTTGTACATTTTCGGCAATTAAAGATATTTCTTCTAACAGATTGGTGACAACTTCGTGATAGATCCAACATCGGAAGAAGAATCTTGCAGTACCGCTAGTATCCTTATGTCCGTGATGCCGAACGGCAAGATGACGTCTGTAGTCAAGCTGGGATACGGCAGCTTGTTGCCTAATACTTTGATTAAGATGCTGCAGGTGATAACAGTTTTTATGTCTTAATTATTATTTATTATGATTAAAGGCGAATTTTGTCAAATTTGTTTTTGACTCTGGATTTTCAGGTTGGAAAGGATATCAGTTTCAAGCTAAATGAAGCTCTTATGAAAGGACTGGAAGAGGAAAATAAACTCGGCCAAACGAAGCCCATATTTGGATTTCTCAGATAACATTGCCCGTTGTTATGGATTTTAAAAGATACAAATATATTTTTTTCAAATTCTTAGTTATGTGAACTCGTTAGACTGCATAGTACTCCTCGTTATTTTTTATAACTGTTAACGTTACGATGCGACATTTCTCAAACTCTAACAGAGCATTTTTAATACGTAAAATTTGAAGATTGCATTAAGATTGTAAAATGAAATATCAATAGTATAGTTTCAATAGCATTTGACTATAGTATAACAATATTTAATTTAATTGTGTAAATTTGCGTGTGTGTGTGTGTGTGTGTGTGTGTGTCGCGCGCGTGCGCGCGCGCGCGTATGCGACTTTATAGAGCGTATGAATTTGAAAATTACTTTGAAAGAAAATCCTTGCAAGGATATGTGACATAAAAGATATATGTATGTTAACGATAGAGTAATCAAATAAATGGTACCAGAGTCGTATGTGTATAGGTTCAACACACACACACATACATACACTATATACTATTATTTTTTAATAATAATTGTTCCGTCTTCTAATCGGGCAAGTACATAAAAATCTCTTAAAACTTCAATAATTTTGAACTCTTCAGCAGAAGTTCAACAGCGCTCATTTATCGACTCTGTATGGTATTTTTTTCCTTTCTTTTTATTCTTTTTATACATGTAAAACTTGCGTCGCGCTTTGCATATTCAACTCAAGGCGTATTCATACTTTAATTTTTATTAATACTGGCCTCCGCTCGCTTTGATTATATCTTGACAGGCGGATTATTGAAGGCTCGATAATCAAAGTCGATAAATGATACGCGTGCACACGCGCGCGATAAAATCAGCTCCAGTGAATATACTTAAAGTAACACGTTTCTCGTCCACAAAAATTAACATTGAGAAAAATAATTTCTGACGCGATTATTTCAATAGCACTCTGTTTTACAGTAGGATATTTTTACTGTCATATAAATATCCTCCATGAAGTCAGTTCGTTATATAATATGGGCAGGGAAGCAGGAAAATTCGCACGAAACTCGAGCTGTGATAACGAAATCCGTTGTTTCATTTCTTCTCTCATATTTTTTTTTCAACGATTCCTTAAATAGAGTGGCTATTACAATGATTATGTTGAAAGTAGTGCTGAAAGTAATGAAAGATATCTTTTCTTTTAGTTTCTTATAAATATTCTGTTCTTATACACAGTAGTGTTTTGCTTCCTCTTACGGATTTGTTAATAGTTTGTACAGAGATCCTAGCATAAGTAATTCTTACAAGATAATAGAATCGTTCTCTAATGTGTAATCGTGTAGTTACAAGTTCGTTAACGCGTATGTGTGTATATATATATATATAGATCGAAAATCGGACGTCCGATTTTAGCAGCGGTGACATCATCGAGCGACATGTAGGAACCTCCCTTTCATACACACATTCTCTCTCTTTTTTCTCTCCAACTTTTTTTCGTAACTTGAAAACAATTGAACTTGAGGACCAGAGCATTTTTGCATAACTATCGACACGAAATCAATTTCTCGCATATAAAACATTTGATACAAATACATTTGTTATTGCATCATGCAGCGTATTTAAATCAGAAACTCTGATTACCATAAATAAATTATAAAACGCCAGTCAATTTTTAACACAAGAACAAGAAATTTTTTAAAATTGGGTATCGAGTCTTTAATTTTTAATTTACAGTGAGAAAATACATATATTAATTGCGATTTAAGCAAAGATCATTTATTTCTCTTAATTCTCAATTGCAAGTATCAATTTAGATAAATAGAAATAAGAAAAAAATAAACGAGTGTTAAATGTTGTATAATTTAAAACATAAATTCATATTAATTGCAATTTCTACAAAGAAAGAACATTTATTTATTATTCTTGTTCTTCGGAAATGTTACGTTGGATAAATAGAAATAAAGATTATAAATAAATAAAATAAATAAAAGATTATAAAGATTATAAATATATTGAATCATTAAACAATTTAAAACGTTAATTTATAAAATGGATATTTTTTGTTTGAAATAATAATTATCATAAAATCTTTGTTCCTAAAAAATAAAAATTGTTCGTATACTTCGTATACTAAAAAATACGATAGAAATGACTCAAATACGTCGCTTATGTATCTAAATATTCGCGGGTTGCACAGCTTATGTGTTAAATCTAAGATCTATAACGGAGAAGGACCATTTACAAGGCCATGCATTTACGCATATATCGTGAAAGTTGATTATTGAAATTATTTCTCTTTACTTGGCATCTCCTCGTCGTTTTTTATCTGACATTTTTATACTACCGTCGAAGCTTATTTAATAAGTAACAAATCAGGATCGCGATAACGTGAAACACTATATCGCCTTCCTTTTCTAATAACAAACTAAATCTTAAACTACGCTAACAACTTGCGAATTATTATCATCGAGATGTGTCATTAACACGCTGATTCCAGAATAAGGATACCTCGGATTAGAAAAATTGGTAAAGCGATCAGATTCGCGATTTAAAGAGCGCAATATTCATCAGGAAAATAAGACGAATTCTTTAAATAACGATAGAAATCGCGATAGTGTGCAATGTAGTAATCAACGTGTCAATCATCTGTTATATAAATTCAAGCTTAGACAAATCTAAATCTCGTATTTCTCAAAGCAATCATTTGCATCGATCGCTGTACGAAGGTCAATCGCTATTCTAAATCGCAATTTATCAACAATTATTACGAAATTATCAATAAGGGTAATTGCGTATATCTCCGAGGAGGAAATATTTAAGCATAATCTCAAAAATCAGTTGTCAGTTTCTTAAGTACGTTAAAGCTACGTTATTTACGAATTAATAATTCGCGCGCATGTACATGAATATATGAATATGCATTCATATGTTGTAGCGAATCTCGGAAGAAATGTGCACTCGACGACATTGAAATGCAGTCAAATTTTTTAAGTTGACTGAACTTTGGTCTCTTTTTTTTGATTTGCAGCATTAAATAATTTTGGCGCGACTGGATTCTTAAATAATAAATCTCTTTCTGTTAAAATTCACCGTCGGCCGTGCAACACAATTTATGTATATTATTGAAGGTATGTACATTTTCTCGAAGCCTAATTCGCCAAAATTCTTTAACTTTATACTGATGATACATAATTGCATAGTTAACGATTTCGTGTTAACGAGATTTCAAACGAGGTACGTGACTTCTAATAAGATATCTTCTATATAAATACAGAGTAACCCATTTTAATGAATGCTGTAAAATATTTCATAGATTGAAAGCGAAATGCATATTTTGTATTTTATTTGCTTCGATAGGAATATTATTATGTGGAGAAAAAAAATAAGTGTCCCGATCATTTAATGCGAAATATTTCACTGCATTAATTATAACGGGACGACTTTTTTTTTATAGATAATTGTATATATTTATATCTAATTTATGCCTGTAATTGTATTTTATATACTTATATTTGCATTTGTCTTTATATTTATATATGTTCATATGTATATTTGTTCATATTTATATTTATTTCATATTATTCATATGTTCATATTTATAGTTGCATTTATGTTCATTTTTATATTCGCATTCATATATTCATATTTTTATTTATAATTATTTATATATATATATATATATACATACATATAAATATGTATGTATAATTTGCTGTGTATGTCCAGCAACTCTTTGTTTCAGACGTAGATATATATTTCTCGTGTATCTGTATCTCCTTCGCTCGTGAAAACTGAACGACTGAAAAATCGGTGCATTAAGAATTACCTCAACTTTTTGTGCGCATTTAATGCGAAAGTAATTGGAAACGTAATTAAAAAACGACGGATGACGATGGATGGAAAACGACTATTCGAAAAAGTGCAGATCGAAAGCGTAAGTGAACAAATTAAACAAAAAAAAAGAGAAAAAAAGAGAATCGATTCACACTCGTTCGACAACTGTGAATAATCGTGTACTTTATTTATTTAACGTTTAATTAGACTTTCGCAAGTTTAAAATCCACAGTTTAATTCTCTCTCTCTCTCTCTCTCTCTCTCTCTTTCTCTCCACACTCATTACCTCTATTTTAATTTTAATGTCCATATTATTATATATAAGTGTCGCTCTTCACACTCGGTTAATTGATTGCACGTCGTGAGAAACAAATCTCTCTTTTTTTCTGTTTTTTTTTCCTCTCTTCCTCTTTATTATTAACTTCTTTATTATTAACTTCTTGCACTCGGCGAAACGTAATTGCATATAACTTCCCTAAAATTCACCACACTTTAACCGCAATAAATAATGTGTGTTACTCGCTGCTTATTTAATTAATCAAGATGGTTTGACAAAAACAATCGGCGACACCTCTCGCCGCACACGAGACGATCCCTCGCCGTATTCCATAAAATTAGATAACAACAGAGAGACCCTCGAGAGCTACCAACTAATTTTCAGTAATCGCACAGTGGGCATATCGTTACTTTACGCGTTCAGCGCATCGCATAGCACAAATTACGCCGCCGTTCGCTCTTTTTTCCTTTCAAACAAGCCTTTTTACAGCTCTCTATACGGCCTCTCTTCGCATATTCATATTTTCCTTTTGCCCTCGTTAAACGAGCAATCGGCGATTGGAACTGGAATAATCTTTAGTTCCGCCTCAAGATCGAAGCCGCTATAATTGTAATTGTAGATACGTATGTACATCTGTACATGTTCATATATAGACACCCCTTGTAGAAATTAATACTGAGAATTAGTAGAAATTTACAGTGGTAAAGTACTAACAATATTTCAACGATTATTTGGCCAATGCTTAATTATTAAATATCGGCTTATTACTGGTTCAATACTGGCAGCCCTTATAGATCCAGCAAACTTCAATTATAGACGATAATTTCTCGCTCAACAATGTAATTGTTATGTATAACATGTGTTACAGTTATATTGTGGAGCGGGGAAATTATAACAAATAATTATTATTAGTTGATGTTTACTGGAAAAATTTAATTTAATATACTGGAAGTGATTAATTGCTTACTTTGAATTACAAACATTATTATTCAATATTGAAAGCACTTAATAATAGTTTTTAATTTTTAAAGTTGAAGAATTTGTACGGTATAGAAACTATACTGTAGCAATATCCCAAGCAGAACAACAAGTCACAATAACTTCAAAATAACGTTCAAACTGAATCGTTCAACTGATTGAAAACTAATCTGCATTTTGAAATCATTTTGACATCATTTTGATAATTCATGTTCTGCTTGGGATTATTGCAACATTCAACAAGGAATATAAAAGAAGTAAAATCAAAATGACTATTTCGATTCTTAACGTCAATAAACAGTCAAATTTTGTAACAAAAAAATCATCATTTTGATTTTCATGACGTCAAAATAGTCATTTCGACTTTCTCTTGACTTGGTGTGTTCTTTGAGATTTCCAATGTTGCTGGAATGCTGTACGGGAAGCAATTAATCACTACCTTCCAGTATTAAATTTCTGTAAGGAATGAATATGATATATACGTACATATACACGTCAAGTGTTTACATTTAAAGGGAAAATAAGAAAAAAGAAATCGATCGTATGGAAGATTGGCTGCCCCGAGTGCTCGATGGATCTCTTCTCTCTCATTAGCTTCGTCAGCCTTCGCGCCGATCTCTTCCGGCCGCGAATCCATGATGCGGAAAAACGAGGTATGCGAAGTCGCGCTAAGTGCATAAGTACGCGCGCGGTTTACTTCTTTCAATATATGATTAATTCGACGGCACAATATACCGATTATATCGTTTATGTTAACACGAGGATACCCGGACCCGCCGAGTAAACCCGATTGAAACGACAGTGATCGGTAAAAAAAAGTGTGTCTCAGCACGGAAGAAATTACGCCATGTTCAATGTCTGTAAAACGATCATCAACGTTTATTTAAGATACATTGTTATCGAAAGCATTTAAACTCTTCCCCTTTTTCCTTACAGGTGCCTGATAATTAAATCCGCGCGCGTATTTACCGTATTTAGACGATTAAACACCGACGCAGAGGTAAATGGCTTACAACGACAATGATTAGATCGTATGCGATAATCGTGCGATTACTGTACAGCATTTGACGCTTCGCGCGGCAAAATTTCTCTTCAATCAATCGAAAGTCATTCCTGATTTTCTTTCGTGAGAGACGGTAGCGTGAGACATTCGACAAGAGACAAAAAAAAAGAGATGTTCCCGAGCAGGCGAAGAATCCAGACAATAGAAATCCTCAAATAGAATAATAGATTACGATAACTTCATTTTGACATCATAATGACGTTCTATAATATTATGACTTAATTATGATTCTGTGTGTTCTATCTGATTTCTCAAGCAGAACAACAGATCACAATAACGTCAAAATGATATCAAATGAATCGAAAAGTGAATTATTTTGGAGGTATTTTGATGTCATTTTTATCATAATTTTTCCGTTTGAATTGAGTCCTTATCATTTTCGGCACTCGATTGGATTCTCGCGAATCGTCTCACGTTACCGCCTGAGAGAGGTGATCGTCGCATTAGTTATAAAAAAAAAGAAAGAAAAAAAAACCGCGAAGCGCGCGTGCGTTAACAAGATCCTGAGAGAATTATCCGTGAGAATTATCGCGGATCATAAGCACGCGATATTAACCCGTTGGTTTCTTCGAAAAATCCAATCGCGTGTTTGATATATAACTATACTTTCTAGGGAAGCGTACTATTTTTGTTTTATATATACTTAACGCTATTTACAAAGACTTTAGAGTTTTTATTCGAGCGAGCGAGAAAAAAGGAACATTTTTCTTTTTTTTTTTTTAACGAACGATTGCTCGAGAAACGCATTGCTCGGAAGAGATACGCACACGCACACGCATACACGCACGTACACACGCACACGAGGGGGGAGGGGACCATTGTTATACGCAACAACCGCAGCATAACGCACTGGCGCCAGCCGGTGACTTCGCAACAATTATCTTCGCTGCAACCGGAAGTGGAACTATGAAGAATACCCGTTCGCGGTGACGACCGCCAAACGGGTTAATATCGCGTCATGGTTAATGCGACACATGACGTCGAATCCGAATCTCTGCGGACGTTGAATTTGGGGATTCGGATCGGCAGAGTTCACGGCGAAACGACCAACAGCCGCGAGTGCATCGCTCGACGTTGCACCACTGAAGTCGCCCGATTGCATCTCGACCTCGGACAAAGATCCTTCTCTCTTTTTTTCTCTTTTGGTCTCATTTGTTTTTTATTTCATCTTTCTGTCGTTTCTTGAATTGACAAATGAATGGGGATGCAAGAGAATTCGACGGTTGTCCTTATCCAGTCATAACTTCAGTATTATTATTTCATACTCAACAATATAATTAGTATGTAACACATGTATTATGTTACATTTATATTGTTGAGAAATTATAACATTATAATGTTATGTTAGATTTAGTTGTTTCCCATATAGCGCAGATTATTCCAGCAATATTGCAGCAACATTGTAATGTTCCAACAATTGCAACATTGCTATAAGCTCCTGAGCTGTATGGATGTTTACTGCTCATACAGCAGAATAGAACTTGCAGCAACACTGCTGCAACATTTGCAATGTTACTGCAATATTGCTGGAATGATCTGTGCTGTATGAGTGTGAGTTAAATAAAACAACCATATAAATTGCATCCTCAAATCTTTCTTTTCGTTATTTTTTTCCTTTTTTTTAGAAGAAAAGAACACGATTATTAGACTATAAAGTATGGTAATTAGACGCAGTAAACGATAACATTAATCGCGCACGAAAGTTAGACTCTGACCCGAACGGGATGCAACCGGAGAATTAGAGCGAATCAGGGCTCATCCGCGATCCGCACTCGCGTTTCTATATAATTAACAATATCGCCTATAATATCTGAGGAAAACGCGCGTGCGGACAACGGCCGGCGGAGCCGATTATAATACCGATATCGGTCGTCTCAAACGACAACGGATACATCGACGGTTTATTTTTTTTTCTTTATTTCCTTTTCCTGCCCGAGAAAGCCTACGTAAGTGAGAAGAAAGTGAAGAAGTGAAAGCACGCTGATCTTAGAACTTTCCAGCAGCTCTGGCGGATTTACAAGGCTCGGAAACGGTGAGAGAATTATTCGCTTACAAATAAATCCTTATGTATATATCGACACACACGGACAAGAATATAAACTCTGCGACGCGAAACAATCTGGTCAACACCGGTTTCTCGCGTCGTGTTAGCTGTGCGACTCGCAGGGGAGCCTCGATCTTGAATCTTAATTTTAATGACAGAGGATTCATTATTTTCTAATCCTTTCTCAAAGTGTCGCTTTGAGAACCTTTTATTTAAAAATTGCTTGAACTTTTCATTCATGCTTCAATTTATGAAGCAAACGATTAATTTAACCCATCAAGATTGTCGCAAATTAATAATTTTTTAGCAAGCATAAAAATAAACCGAAATATTATTTTAATAATCGAAAAAATGTTCGAAGGAAATATACAGAAAATATATAATTATGAGTTTACTCAAGAATTCGCTATCGTTAAAATTAAAAGTCGAGGATCCCGGGGAAACACATCCTGTACATTCTCTCCCAATCGGGATCGTCCCGTGAAACGACCCTCCAGCAATCGCAGCATAAATCGTTTGTCTTCGTTAGTTAAACCGCATTAAGGACATAATCGTCGAAGGTCGGATACAGCTACGCGATACTTTTTTTTTAATACACTGCGCGAGAGAAATGCGGTTTTTTTTAAGTACATAGATACAATATAAGAAACGCGTTAATGGCGCATAAAAATATTCTCGATGCTCTTCTCAGTTAATAAGGGACGGGATGACTTACGCGACTCTTTGCTGATGATGAGCGAAGAAGGAAACAGAAAAGAGATCCATAAAATGGCAAAATGACACGATCGCGCGAATAATGGGGAATATATATATATTTTGTATGTGGCGCATGTATGTATGTGTGCGAAGGCAGACGTGTCTACTTGTGTACGTATCATTTGTATATGTAAGTATATCGAGGATTTAGTCTCGAGTTATAATCGAGCATTTTTCTCTTTTTTCTCTTTTCGAACGTCCTACTCGCGACATTTATTTCTGGACCGGAAAGAAATTGAATAAACGAAATTGGATCAGGGACGCTCGACTCAATTTGTGTTAACTCGGGAGTCAGTTTTTTTTTTTACACAAACGATCACCTGGAATATTTTTACACATCAATTAAAATCACTCTTATTATTTATTAACAAAATATTGACATTGTAATTATACATAACTGATAAAATCAATAATATTATATCTTATTAATTGATTTCCGATTTTTAATGTTTGAGAACATTGTGTGGATATGAATTTAATCACAATTAACTGAAAAAGGAAAATAGAAACTAAATATTAAATTAAATAAGTATAGCATAAAGTAACTTATTATATTATAATAGTATTTCTAGTAAGTTTGCCGAGAAGATTTTAATTAATGTAATGCTTTTTTGTTGCTATTTATTTTTCAATGAAATCGCATATAAAGCTCAGTAAAGAAGTTATTTAAAAAAAAAAATGATAAATCGATGTAAATATCCAGACAAAATAATATTTTATAACAATTCACATTTTTCACTACTGAAGTATAAAAATAGCCCAGGTTATTGATTATTTCCGGATTAAATCCGCAGTGTCGCAAAATTATTTCATAATTTAATTTCGTTAAAGACGAAAATTCCAAAAGACATGAGCCTTTTATGTCAGTTTCTTGTACGTCTGTCAAACATATCCAGGTTGTTTTACTCGTTAAATACGAATGAATTCTCTCGCCCGGAGAATCGGGCGTCGTTATAGAAGTTCTGCGATTTGCAGTACAGTCGTTCAAGTTAACGCTACGTCTCTTCCCATTAAATACCAATTAAAAGTAACCTCGTACAGCAAAACTTGCAGCAATTTATTGTTGTAACGTTTGCAATGTTACTGCAATATTGTTGAAATGATCTGTATTGTATGGCAACATAACGTCAATGTTATAATTTCACATTCAACAATTAACGTAATTGTTATGTAACACATATGTGTTATATTATATTTACATTAAATCTGAAATTATAACATTGATGTTGTGATACTTTTAATAGGTATTTACTGGGTTCCCGGGGGATTCGCTTGATCGAGATTTTGCGTGAAATTAATTAGCGTGACTCGTCCTTCTTGTGCATATCTAAGCGCGAAAGTAAAAGGGGATAACGCGGGCTTAAATGTGATTCGAAAGGAGTACGCAAAAGGTCGAGATACGAGGCGGCGAGGAAATGTTGACGGCAGGTGAGTTAGACGAGGACGAGCGCGACAAGACGACGTCGTGATCCACGACGATGGTGAGAACAGCGATGGTGCATGTTTGCATGTGTACGTATGTGTGCCTGTCTATTCTGCAAGTGTATATAAGTTTTGTGTGTGTGTGTGTGTGTGTGTG
>Ga0157363_1003412_pt1 | contig 14359 bp, 14 predicted proteins | sample AttsexASBM1_FD_111477 | JGI IMG/M metagenome (GOLD analysis project Ga0157363, IMG submission 111477) | Fungus gardens microbial communities from leaf cutter ant in Ribeirão Preto, State of São Paulo, Brazil - Atta sexdens ASBM1 | ecosystem: Host-associated > Fungi > Mycelium > Unclassified ...
GGTTTACGGCCGGAAAAAACTGGCCGCAAACCGGCGGGCTTGGACCGTCGATGACGACCAGTGATGAGATCCCTGATCCGCAACAACTGGATATCCGGACTTTTCTCAACGGTCAGCAAGTACAGCAGGATTCAACGGCTAACATGATCCATACCGTGGCCAATATCATTGCTTATGTCACCTGTTTTACTCCGCTGGCGCCCGGAGATGTGATTATCACCGGATCTCCCGGAGGTGTAGGTAAATCACGCACTCCTCAGTTATTTATGTTCCCTGGCGATAACATTTCTGTAGAAATTAGTCAGATTGGCAAACTATCTCATATGATTGCCTGAGTGACATATGACAGCTGGCCGTCACAGGCATTTTGCTTCTGACAGCCAGTTTATCCTGATGCCTACCCGTGACTAACCGGAGCCTGGAATATAGTTTCTCTCAGGGACTCATTCTGTAGCAGGCTTCGAACGGTGGTATTTCCCCTTTGTTCAGTCCGTCTTCCAACACCTTTTGTAAATTGATCAACTCAGTCCGTTGTGCTTTGAGACTTGACTCGATACGTTCCAGTTCCAGCAGACGCAGTCTTATTTGTTCCAAAGTCAGTGACATGGAGCAACTTCCATCGTTAAGAAACAGGCTGCGGATAGTTTCCAGGGTAAATCCCAGACGTTGAGCATCCCTAATCAGCAGCAGTTTTGCTACTTCGCCCGGGGTATAACTCCTATAGCCGTTACCTTCACGCCCGGGAGCCTGAATAATTCCCTGTGTTTCATAATAACGGATTGCTGATGCAGGTATTCCTGTCAGTCTGACCACTTCACCTATTTTCATAATCTGCTTGACCTTCAACTTACCTTTAAACTTTATAATTCGCCCGGAACAGAGTAATAGGGTTGCAGTTTAAGTGTAATAAATACTGTGTCTGATAATGAGGATATTTTAATGAGTCAGTTAATTGAAGCCCTGAAATGGCGTTATGCGACGAAAAAATACGACCCGGATCTAAAAGTAGACGATGCAAAACTTGACCGTATCCTTGAAGCAATAAGGCTGACAGCAACCAGTAGCGGACTTCAGCCTTTTGAAGTCATAGTTATCACAAACCCGGAGCTTAGAAAAAAAATCAGGCAGGTGAGTTGGGATCAATCACAGATAACTGATTGTTCTCATCTGCTGGTTTTTGCTGCATGGCACGATATCACCCCTGAACGGGTGAATATGATGTTTGATTTGACTAATGATATTCGTGGCACCAGTCACCCGGCATGGGAAAACTACCGACAGTTACTGCTTAGTATAGTCAACCAACGTGGACAGGAAAATAATTATCAAGCGGCTGCCCGGCAGGCATACATCGGTCTTGGCTCAGCACTTATTGCGGCCGCGATGGAACAAGTGGATGCCACCCCGATGGAAGGATTTGATCCTCAGGCGATTGACCTTATTCTTGGTTTGCCAGAACGAAATCTGCGTAGTGTGGTTATATTACCTCTGGGCTATCGGGCAAAGGAGGGGGACTGGCTGGTTAACCTTCAGAAAGTCCGTCGTCCCGTGGAGCAATTTATCACAAGGATAGATTAACGACATGCCGGCAGTCACTGCGGTTGCTGCCGGCACCGTTTAAGGCTCAGACTGGAAGGGAGTTGCTGACGCGAAACAGACGCCGGCAGAAATCGAGAAAATAACCATAAGCAGCGCCCATTACCATCGAGACCAGAATATTAGAACTGACCGCCGCAGTAATCTGGTGCCAGTCAGCGCCGACAAACAGCAGAATCGCCACATACACTGGCGACTGAAACGTCACATAACTCACAATATCCGCCACGCTTTTTACCCATCCTGCGGGACTGAAATATTTTGCCTTGCGCATCAGTAAATCGCGGTACACACCATAAGGTACCGCAATCAAAATATTAACCGGAATACCCACCAGACGGGATGACAGCGACTGCTGGAATGTCATACCTGATAAAAATATCTCGATCATCATATTAACAATGGTGCAGTAAACCACCATCGCAAAAGTGTCTGCAACCGCATGACGCAGGCGGGATTGCGCAGAGAACATGGCTGTATTCCTCAGTAAATAAAGTCTGATGTGTTGGGTAAGTCGCCAGAGGGCAGCGATATCATCGGGTGTATTAAATTGCGTGTAGCATATATCCCTGCTTCAAAACAGGCAACTAGCTTAAAATTTTTATTTAAGGGCTTTTTGTCGATAAAATTCTCTACGGTAGATGATTTTTTAACTAAGTCGCTATTTTCGTTGCCTGTATTTAAATAAATACTTATATATCAGTGTTTAAGGTTGGTGATCTCCACGGGGGAGTAAGAAGGAGTGTCTCAATAAGTAGATGGTTTTAAAGCAATGTCCTGGTGAGAAATATTTAGCATGATTATCTGCTGATATCGCTGTTTTATAAAATAATCATCGACTGTATGTATAAAGGATAGCGTCGGGGGACTGAGGCTGCTCTCCCTTCGCTGCTGGGCTGGAATGATATTAATCTGCGGTGCAAACCCACTTCAGGGCTATTCAGGTATATACTGCGGATACCTGCACACTGACTACTCTGATGTCATTTCATATAACGCAAATCTACTATCAGGCGCTTATGCTATGAAAAAAATAGGATTTTTATCTTTTGGTCACTGGACACCTTCGTCCCATTCAGCCACTGCCAGTGCCGCAGATGCACTGACCCAGTCCATCGAGTTGGCGGTTGCCGCCGAAGAAATCGGTGTTGATGGTGCGTACTTTCGTGTTCACCATTTTGCGCGGCAACTGAGCGCACCTTTCCCGTTGCTGGCCGCTGCCGGTGCCCGTACCCGGAAAATTGAAATTGGTACCGGGGTGATTGATATGCGGTATGAAAATCCACTCTATATGGCCGAGGAGGCTTCGGCTGCGGATTTGATCAGTGGTGGCCGGTTACAGCTGGGCATCAGTCGTGGTTCAGGTGAGCAGGTGATTGATGGCTGGAGCTACTTTGGCTACCGCCCACAGGAAGGTGAATCTGATGCAGATATGGGCCGTCGGCATACCGAGGTATTCCTCGATGCACTTCGCGGAAAGGGATTCGCCAAACCCAATCCCCGGCCGATGTTCCCAAATCCCCCGGGGTTACTGCGCACGGAACCCTTTTCTGAAGGACTGAGAAGCCGTATCTGGTGGGGGTCTGGTTCGAATGCCACGGCGCGCTGGGCAGCGGAGCAGGGCATGAATCTGCAAAGCTCAACGCTGAAAGACGACGAAACCGGCGAACCCTTCCATGTGCAACAGGCTCAGCAAATCCGTATCTACCAGGAAGCATGGAAGCAGGCTGGTCATACTCATACTCCGAGGGTGTCGGTGAGCCGGAGTATATTTGCACTGACTAACCAGCAGGATAAAGTCTACTTCGGCGCTATGTCTCAGGGCGGCGATCAGATTGGTTATCTTGACGAAAAAACCCGTGCGATTTTCGGGCGCAGTTATGCCGCAGAACCGGATAAACTGATTGAACAGTTAAAAGCAGATGAAGCCATTGCTCTGGCGGATACTTTACTACTCACCATACCTAACCAGTTGGGCGTTGATTATTGTGTACATGTGATGGACTCCATTCTTAAACATGTCGCACCGGCCCTGGGCTGGCGTTAAACCTCCCTGATTTATTTTCCGCGACATTGTGTTTAGGCCCGGTGTTGCGGAGATATCATTCACTGGTAGCGAAATGAAACGACCAGGTAACTGGCTCCTGATATTGCCTGAAAGCACTGAGTATTTACCAGTACTGGCAAGGAGTTACCGGTCGGCGATGGGAAATGTGATGGCGTTCTATGATCAAATATCGTTCTCAACCCCCCTCTGTTTAAAACGGTTATTTATCCTGTTAATGTCCACTGCCTTCACTAATTGTGAACAGCGATGATTAATAAAAATTAACTGACTAACCTCAGTCATGAACTACACTTCATCATGTAGTACTGGTATTTACCCTACTTTATGGAGGAGTTTATGATTACTTTGAATGTATTTTTTAAGGTTAATCCACAAAAGAAAAGTGAATTTCTGAAAGAACTCACACATATGGTGACTGAATCAAATAAAGAATCAGGCTGTGAGTTTTATCACTTATGGCAGGATAATGCTAACCCTGATTTCTATGTTCTTATCGAGCACTGGAAAGATAAAGAATCCCTCGGCGGACATCAGAAAACGCCACACTGGCAACACTTTGATGATGTGGTGAATAGCTATCTCACCGAACCTTATGAAGAACATCATTATAAAGAGATTGAACAGTAATTTTGTTGCAGGGAGCTCTGGCTCCCTGCAGTTATTCTCTTATTTTCTGTACAACGGTTAATTTCTGAATCTGATAAATTGTGAGCAAACCAGATACACTGCGGCACAGACGGCATAATAAACTAACATAGCCTGATAGCCGTAATGTTGCACAATGATTCCTGAGGCAATACCTACTGTCGCTCCACCTATTTGTCCTGCAAAATTCAGAACGCCACCTACAAAACCAAGATTCTTATGTGAAGTTATCATTCCCGGTATCAACCAGTAAAGTCCGCCAAACATTTCAAAATAAAATCCCAGGCAGATTATAGCTACGGCCAGGGTTACACTGTGTATATAACCGATAGAGGCCAGAGAGGCGAGGGAGACAACGCCCGATACCAGAAATAAGATTCTAAGTACCCGCGGGAAGATTAATTTTCCCCGAAATTTATCGGAAATAAATCCACCGCTTATTTCTCCCAGAGTGCCAGCCAGGAAAATGCAGAAGGTTGCTAGTCCGGAATACTGCAGACTCAGTCCTCTTTCATGTACCAGGTAACTCGGTCCCCATGTTACCAGGCCAAAGAAAACCATAGCGAAACCTATGCGGCCAAAAAACATAAATACCAATGAAACAGTATCCAGTTTTCTGTCAGTATCTGCCTGTTGATTCACTGAAACACTCACAGGGCTTAGCGGGGCGGAGATAACATGCAGCTCATGTTCCGTAATATTAGGGTGCTGATAAGGGAACTCTTTGACTTTGCGAAAGACGATATAGGCAACAATCATACTGACTATGCCAGTAACAAGGAATGCGGCACGCCATGAGCCAAACCAGACGATTAATGAAGACACTATGATTGCGCCGACAGCGGACCCGAGTGCAGCACCGCTATCTATTAAAGTGATACCCCGGCTTTTCTCCTTATCGGGTAACCATTGGCTAACAATCTTGTTGGCGGCGGGCATAAACGGGGCTTCAAAAGCCCCCAGTCCCAGCCGGCTTAATATAAGTGTAAATCCTCCCATAGCCAGACCCCCAATAGCTGCAAATACTCCCCAAAATATAGAGGTCACTCCCAGAACTTTTTTGGCTCCAATCTTATCAACCAGATAGCCGCCAGGTAACTGAAATGCACAATATGCCCAAAAAAATGAGCTTAATATGATCCCCTGAACCTCCGGAGATAAATTAAATTCTTTAGTGACATCCGGCATTGCAAGAGACAGAGAGATCCTGTCAATACAGTTAATAGTGTACAGGATGAAAATTAATGAAATCATTCTCCAGCGGATACTGTACTTTAGGGCACTCCTGGTGCTGCTTTCATAAGTTAGTGACATAATTCAGGCCTCACATTAATGAATTACCTGGTAGAGAGGTTTGATTTGTTATAATTTATTTAAAGATCGATTAAGGCGAAGGCTTCTGCTTCAAATAATAAATCAGGATGCGCAAGAGCAGAAACCTCGACGAATGTATTTGATGCTCTCATTGTTGGTGGCATAATTTCTTCGCGAATCCTTCTCATTAGTGGAAGCGCGATTGTAATATCAGTTGCGTAATACGTTATTTTAGCCACATGCTGCCAGTCAGTATTAAGATATTTGAGGCAAAGCTCAAGGTTGTGATAGACCTGGCGAATTTGTGCTTCCATATCACCAATGCCAATAACTGAGCCTTGCTGATCGACAGATACCTGACCCGATATAAATGCCGGCATGCCATTTCCTGAAACAATATGAGACCAGCCATTTCCTGCAACCAGTCCATCCGGTTGAATAATATGGTTAATGTTTTTCAAGTTTCCTCCACGGTAGTTAACGTAATTAATCAGAGTGAGTTTATAACTATTATCCCTTTGCCACGTGAGACGCAGGGAGTCATTAATGTTTTCCTTTCTTCTTCTGTCAGACAATGATCCTTGTGCTGAATTTCTCCGGAAATGATATCAATAATACAACTCCGGCAGGTGCCCGCTTCACATGAATAATCAATATCGACCCCATCATCGAGTAATACCTGTAACAATGTTTTTTCCGCAGTGACTTGTAATGTATGCCCACTGCGAGGAATTTCAGCAATAAAGGGGTCACCCATAACCCCCCCCGGAGCAGGAGGTGCTGAAAAGTTCTCGGAAAATGTTGTGCCAGAAGGCCAGTGGTGACAAGCCTCAGATACAGACTGATTAAACCGTACAGAACCACAGTAATAAAGTGCAGTATCTTTGGGGCGCACACTTAATAAATGATTAATGTCCAGTCGTTCACCTTCCTCAGAGCAGTGCATTATTACATTGACGGGTAATCTACTGAGCTCATCCAGAAAAATAGCCTCTCGCTGATGACGGACACAATAATGAAGTGTCATTTTCTTATCTTTGTCTGCGAGTTCATAGATAAAACTAAGTATTGGAGTAATGCCAATCCCACCAGCAATAAATATATACTCTGAAAACAATGAGCTGAGACTAAAGTCTGGCTGTGGATACGAGATAAAATAGTGTTCATTTTCCCGAACATACTCATGCGCGAATTGAGAACCGCCTCGACCTGATGGCTCTAATTTTACAGCAATACGATAACGTCGCGGGTCACGGTGATTACATAAAGAATATTGGCGACTAAGACCTTTTTTCATTCTGAATATGATATTTGAACCTGCGGTACAGGCAGGGAAGAATTCCCGATCTGCCGGGGTGAATTCAATTGCTTTAATATCAGGTGAAAGAGTGGATATTTTATCGACTCTGACTTTCATTAGCAGTCGCACTGTCATTATCTGGCCTCTTTTATCTCATCACCAGGGTAAATAATCCCACCGGTTAAAATTTCACAATTTAAACCTGAGCGGCCAAGCAGAGGCTCCATGACAGGCTTATCGATCAATCTTTCCAGGTATCGACAGGGGTGGTTTACTTTAGTGGCGAGAATAATCACGGTACTTCCGATTGAAATTCTTTTGCCGACGAGCAGGTTAAGATCTATGCCTTCGGTAATAATGTTTCTCCGGCATTCCCGGGCACTAAAATTTATCCCTAACGTCTGACTAATATCGGTAAGAACTTCGTCAGCAATCAGTGTGAGTTGATGTTCAGGTTTCGGTCTGTCTGACCAGCGTCCTTCTTGTTTTGCATATCTGTCTCCCTCGATTCCTGTGCCTTTTATTAGTCTTACCGATGCTTGCTGCTGCATTTCATGTGCTGCAACTTCTGCGGTAAATAAACTCAATACTCTGCCCGCGAGTAATGTCATTTTTCCTGATTCAGTTGGTTGATCAGTAAGTCCGACTGCAGTCATTGATTACTCCCTATATAACTAATGATTTTCACTAAACATCGTGCTGAGTGCTGCAAAAATTATATCGACGCTAGTTCCATATGTGGTTTATAGTTCCAAATGCTGTACTAAGCAATCGTTCATTTAGCCATCGGTAAGAGGAAATAATTATGGATAGTGCAACAACACAGGTTATTACTGTGCCGGATAAGTCTTTGGCTGAAGTACTTCAGAGGGGTGATGGGAGGGTCAATATCGTATTTTGGCCTGATGGAAACGAACTGTCTGAAGATATCAGGCAGGTAGTGACAGGGGTGGTATTACCCTATCAACACGATAGCCATACTCTGCATGTTTTAAATAATTTGCCCGCATTGAAATGGGTACAGACACAAAGTACAGGTTACGACAATGTGCTGAACTGCCTTCCTACAGGAGTAAAATTATCAAATGCAGCAGGTGTCCATGCTGCGTCAACAGCGGAGCTGGCTATTGGCCTGGTTATTGCTTCACTCAGGAATATCGATATCGCAGCAAAGGATATGTTGCAAGGAGTCTGGCGTGAACAACGGCATAAATCATTGCAACACCGTAAGGTTCTGGTCTTAGGGGCCGGAAACATTGGTGACGCTATTGCCAGTAGGTTAATGCCTTTTGAAGTGATTTTGTCACGGATCAGCAGGACGGCAAGAACAGATGAAATCGGTGAAATCATGGGGTTTGAAAAGTTAACTGACTGTCTGCCTCACGCGGAAATCGTCATACTTGCTCTTCCTCTGACCGGGGAAACGAAGAGCCTGGTAGACCATAAATTTTTATCCCTGCTACCTGATGATGCTTTGTTGGTCAATGTTGGAAGAGGAGGAGTCGTGGTTACAGACGATTTGATCAATGAACTGAATACAGGGAGACTGCATGCCGCGCTGGATGTGATAGATCCGGAACCTTTACATCCTGATCATTCTCTCTGGAAATGCCCGAACCTGTTAATCACTCCCCACCTTGGCGGCAATACCACAGCATTTGTTCCCGGAATACGAAAGCTTCTGACAGATCAAATTGCCCGATTGAACAACAGCCAATGCCCATTAAATCTGGTTAACTGACTAACTGGCTTCTGTTCCTTGATGGAACAGGGGCTCAACTATTCTGCTGTATGTCAATTCTGGTATGCAGAGGATTACCCAGCAATGCCGCCAGAGTATCCAGCTCGGATAACAAACTATTTTTTCGTTTGTCATCAAAAGTAACGGTTACTGAACTGACTGATACCCCGAGTTTAGGACCATTGATTCCGCGGGAGGGTACAGCAATACCCAGGCATACCACCCCCAAAGCACTTTCCTGATTTTCCAGCGCAAATCCCTGTTGCCTGATGACAGGAAGTTGTTGCTTTAAATCAGTGACCGTTTGTATCGAGAATTCAGTCAGTACCGGGAGCTGTTTGACTCCGGTATACAGGAGGTCAACATCCTGAGTATCGAGTTTAGCCAGCATGGCCTTACCTACGGCACAAAGTGATGCAGGCATACGATCGCCAATACTCGGAGTCAGGTGGTTTGCAGCATGTCCTTCAAAACGGGCAAGATAGATAACATCTGTTTTATCGAGTAACGCAATTCTCACCGTTTCAGTGCTGAGTACCGGAGAAGCTTTACAGAAACGATAAAATTCCTGAACAGTATCCAAACGGTTCAGATATGAGCTTGCCAGACCGACAAGTTTACGGCCCAGCATATACCCTTCCGCGGTTCGGTGAACCAGGTCAGCATCTTCCAGACTACTTAACAGATGTGCCGTCGATGACTTTGCCAGGTCGAGGGCCACAGATATTTCGGTCTGGGTCAGACAACCTGTTTTAGATGATGCAAGCAAATCAAGGATTTTCACTGCCCGGGTAATCGCCGGAGAACGGGAGTTTGATTCTTTTTTGTCAATATAATCAGTCATATATGCATAGCCTGCCTCTCAGACTGCTGCCATTACAGGTGAGAGCATTGTGAAAGTAATTATATAACGCATGCTAACATAACCTGCTGAGTCCGAAACTGTTTTCATAGCAATGGCTGATGTTTTTTGATAGCCAGTCAGAGTAAATTCCCGGATAACCTGAATCCGGGCTTATTGTTCTGCTTTTTCGCTGAGAGTCGCGGTCAGTATTGGTTTGTTAAACAGTACGAAGACATTACATTACTCCGCCTGGTTAACAAAAATATAGGGGCTGTATATATATACAGTGTCGTGCATTTTGCATATTTTATGCTATTTACCTGGCGCAACAGGCGATTTATTCAACAGCTTTTGCCTTAAATCTCACCATTGACCAGTGCGCCTTGTGAAATATAACCAATACAGTAGTTTTCAACCTGTGGCTGAGGTGAATACGTAAAAGCCACATTCAATAATTCACTACGACTGATATCCCATCCGGCAAGCTGCCCGCTAAGCGGCAGTTGCGAGAGGTCGCTGTCGTGGGCGAGGGGACGGGTCGTCACCGACAGATATTTTGATGAACCGAGCAGGGAGATCTGCAGGACTCGCAGGGAAAGCCAGTAGCGGATATCGGGCCAGCCAAAACTGTTGACTGCGGCGGCGAACAGCGGCCCGGTCAGAAATGCATTCATTGCCTCGCTGTTTTCCCAGACATAGAGCGGGGCGTAACAATTGTGGGCCCCGGGTTGTAACGGCTGGTTAAGGCAGCAGTATAACCAGCTTTTGAATAGTAAGCCTGCAAGGGATTCGCGCGGCAGCTCAGCCAGGCCCGGGAATTACCCTCCGCAGTCGTCCGGGAATGCCTGATTCATTAAAGTTCGGCCATCCGTATCTGCCGTCACCCGAAAAATTGGGGATAAGCCTCCGGAGAAATGTGAATACCAGGGAAAATCAGGCGGCCTGTGATCTCCTCAGTACACTGATCGTGAACTCGTTGTCTGACCTTCATTAACGGACGTATTGCTAAAGAAGTGATTAGCCAGTCTGCATCATCACGGCAGTGAATATTTCGGTCGTGCGCAAATAGATCACAGAGTGTTGAATACGGCCTCTGTGAAAGTGAGTTATCACATAAGCGGTCATGTTGTGGGCCGTATTTTTTATGTTGATGCTCACGGTCACGTAACTACTTCAGTCTGCACACTGTTACCCGTAACCTTATTTTCACAACCCTCCAGTTTATTTAACCATAAAGTGTAATTATCTCTATGCATTTGTAAATTTTTAGTTACTTTTTGAGATTTCCGCTGTCGTTGAACGTTAGTATAAAGTTGCGTGAGCACTGTCGTCGCGGACAGACAATAACATAACGCATCAAGGAAATTTATGAATAACCCAAATACACATCAAACACAGCCTGAGCTGAGTGAAGAGGGGTTGCGTCGTCGGAAGCTATTCGGACAGACGGGAGGGCTGGTGGCTTCCTTTGCTATCGGCTCGGCGATTGCAGGCAGCACACTCAGTAATGGTGCCAGTGCGGCAACTACCGTTGCCGGGCCAGATACTCAGACTCTGAATCAGTTTATGAAAACCTCCCGTCTTCTTACCGGACACCAGAACCTGGATATGACCCTCGGCCAGCGTCTTTATGCGGCATTCAGCGAGAAAGATCCACAGTTCACTACGCAACTGGCGGCGCTTAATCAGTGGATTGCCGATAAACAACCGGCAGATGTAGAGGCGCTGGACACCCAGCTGGCAGGACAACCGTTACATGACCTGATGATGTCGGTGATTAAAGGCTGGTACCTCGGGGTGATTGATGACAGTCACCATGCCAAAGTTTATGCCTACCAGAATGCGCTGATGTATCAGGTACCACGCGATGGCATGGTCATTCCCACCTATGCGCATAACGGACCGGATTACTGGACTGCAGATCCGCCGCCGGTTGACCGACTTCTGAATTTTTAAAAGGAAAACAGCGGGTTAATTATTATTTAACTAATTCTATGGCATTTTTTGTCTGCTATTGTTACCGGTAACAATATGGGGTAGCAGAATTTTTCCGGAGTTAATGTGAAACAACAACAAAAGCTATTCACAGGTAAAACGGCTGGTTTCCGCCGAAAGCTTCTGAGCCTTTGTCTTGGGCTGAGTGCATTAAGTGCAGTGCCGGCGATGGCCGCAGAACAGGTGCCGGTCAGCCAGCCCTCAGTGGATCACAGTGATGATGCACTGCTAAAACAAGGGCATTATCTGGCCATTGCTGCTGACTGTGCTGCCTGTCATACCGATCCTGAAACCAAAAAGACCTTTGCCGGCGGTTACGCTATCCACTCCCCGATGGGGGTCATTTATTCCACCAACATTACTCCTTCGCGACAGTATGGTATTGGTTCCTACAGCGAGGCGCAGTTTGAACAGGCGGTTCGTCATGGTATCCGCGGTGATGGAAGCCATCTCTATCCGGCCATGCCCTATACCTCCTATTCAGGGCTAACGGATCAGGATATTCATGCGCTGTATTACTACTTCACCCACGGGGTTAAACCGGTAGAACAGGCCAATCGCCCGACCCAACTGAGCTTTCCGTTTAATATCCGTGAAGCCATGTGGGGCTGGAACCTGCTGTTTCTGAAACAGAAACCGTACCAAAATGATCCATCACAAAGCCCTGAATGGAACCGCGGCAAGTACCTGGTGGCTAATCTGGAACACTGCGGGGAGTGTCACACCCCACGTAATACGCTGATGGGTAGCGAAACCGGGTCTGCGCAGTACAGCGGGGCGGCCCTGGGGAGTTGGTTTGCCCCGAACCTGACTTCTGACCGCCTGAGCGGGCTGGGTAGCTGGCAGCGTGATCAGCTGATTACCTATCTGAAAACTGGTCACGTAGCTGGTAAAGCTCAGGCCGCCGGACCGATGGCGGAAGCCATCACCAACAGTCTGCAATACCTGAGTGATGACGATATCGGCGCCATTGTGACTTACCTGCAAAGCCTGCCACCGGTCAGTGAGCCAGACCAGGCAAAAGCCACCGGTGATTTTGGCAGTCCCGCAGGCAGCAGCTCAGATTCAGAAGTTCGTGGTACTCAGCCCCGGGGTTCTGCATTACCGGACGACATGACCGGTAAAGCGCTTTATGACACCACCTGTGCCAGTTGTCATCAGTCTTCAGGAGCAGGTACCGCGGATAATTTTTATCCATCGCTGTTCCACAATACGGCCACCGGCGGGAATACCCCAAATAATCTGGTCTCCGCCATTCTGTTTGGTGTGCAACGTGAAGTGAATGGTAAACAGGTGCTGATGCCGGCTTTTGGGCCTGGCTCAGACGTACAGTCACTGAATGATGAACAGGTTGCAAAACTCAGTAATTACATCTTCAGACAATTCGGCAATCCACAGTTATCGGTGACCGCTGATCAGGTGAAAACGTTGCGTGAAGGTGGTACGCAGCCGTTCCTCGCCAAATACGCTGCCGCAGGATCGGCAGTGGGTGGAGTGATCCTGTTACTGATTATTGTGCTGATTATTGTCCGCATTTCGCGCAAACGTCGCTGAAATTGCCGGGATTTTTGGATTTGTAGTCTTTAGAGGTGGTTATGTCTGAACAATATAGCGCAGATGTGGTAGTCGTTGGTGGCGGCATTTGTGGTGGGACGGTTGCAAAAGAACTGGCAGAAGCCGGGTTATCCGTACTGGTGCTGGATGCAGGCCCTCGTTGGGAAAGGGGCGAAGTGGTAGAGAACTGGCGAAATCTGCCGCCGGTGAATAAATCTGAATCTGATTACGCGACGCCATATCCGGCGGAACCCTGGGCAGTTCACCCGCAACTTTATCCGTATAACAATTATCCGGAAGTTTCGGGCCCGGATGCATCGGCATTTCGTCAGGGTATGGTCAAAGGCGTCGGTGGTACCACCTGGCACTGGGCCGCTTCATGCTGGCGTTTCCTGCCGGCAGATATGCAGCTACACACCACCTATGGCGTAGGCCGTGACTGGGTAGTGAATTACGATGAACTGGAAGATTATTACTATCGGGCAGAGGTGTTGATTGGCGTTAATGGTCCTAACGATACGTCACTGAAGTACGTTGCACCGCGCAAAAAACCGTTCCCGATGGAGCCTATGCCTTATGGTCCTGCCGACCGCAGGTTCACTGAAGTGGTGGCAACCGCCGGTTATGAAAATACTCCGGTTCCCCAGGGGCGTAACAGTCGACCGTATGACGGACGTCCGCAGTGCTGTGGTAACAATAACTGTATGCCTATCTGCCCGATCGGCGCGATGTTCAATGGTATTCACAGTATTATTAAAGCCGAAAAAGCGGGCGCTAAGGTTCTGCCGAATGCGGTAGTGTATAAGTTTGATACCGATGAAAACAACAACATCACGGCGTTGTACTACTACGATCCGGACAAGAATTCTCACCGCGTAACGGCACGAACCTTTGTACTGGCAGGTAACGGAATAGAAACCCCTAAATTGCTGCTGCTGGCGGCTAATGACCGTAACCCAAACGGTATCGCGAACAGTTCAGGCATGGTGGGGCGTAATATGATGGACCACCCGGGAATTCTGATGAGTTTCCAGTCGGCAGAACCCATCTGGACCGGGGGTGGTTCAGTACAGATGAGTTCCATTACTAACTACCGTGACGGTGATTTCCGCCGTGAACATGCGGCAATCCAGATTGGGATGAACAATACATCCCAGAACCATAAAGCGGGTGTGAAAGCGTTGCAAATGGGGCTGGTGGGTAAAAAGCTGGATGAGGAGATTCGTCGACGGGCTGCCTGTGGGATGGATATCTATGTGAACCATGATGTGCTGGCAAATCCGGACAACCGGCTGACCCTCA
>Ga0157363_1003413_pt1 | contig 14359 bp, 4 predicted proteins | sample AttsexASBM1_FD_111477 | JGI IMG/M metagenome (GOLD analysis project Ga0157363, IMG submission 111477) | Fungus gardens microbial communities from leaf cutter ant in Ribeirão Preto, State of São Paulo, Brazil - Atta sexdens ASBM1 | ecosystem: Host-associated > Fungi > Mycelium > Unclassified ...
CAAGACCGCATAATTTAATTCTGACCTCTATCGATGAAGAATTGCATACTGAAAAGGTCATAAAAATAATCACATAAAAAATAATGTTGCTATGAAGTGCAATCGTGTCGAAGCAAATATTTCTTCGTTAATATAATCTATATTTAAATACAAATTATATAGCTGCCGTATGTCGATGAATAAATTAGGCCTTTCGCAAATGACGGATAGCTCGAAAATTATGTCAAGGAAAATAATCTATGTAACAACATATTATTACTTTGCGAACCGTTTTGCAACTAATCAGGCTCTGTAGTTCACTACCAGATTCCGTATCCATCTGTGATTAGCACAAAACAGTTATTCGTAGCTGGTTTGCGTGAAATTGCAAATTCTGTCACGACGTTAAAGGTGTCCGCTTCGCATCGGTTTTGTTGTATCCAACGACATCGTGTTTTAGAACGCGGCGAACGGCGTGCAACTTCGAGGCGCGTTGCAAGCGGAAAAGTAAAGAAGATTTGCCGTGGGAAGGAAGACAAAGGTCTCGTGTCCCGTGAAGCGAAGAGGCTCTCCGGCTCTGCCGAATCCGTGACGATCCTCAGCATTATAGAGAGAGAATCGAGAGCAACTGGAATCGGCCCATTCGACAGCTCGTCGGTTCGCGTACGTTCTTCCTTGGAACACAGATCTTTCCTCTCTCTCCTTCTCGCTCGTTTTCCTCTTTCTTTCGCTTCTCTCGCCGTCTCGACATCAGCTTCGCTCGACCTCTAATTCTCAAACGAACAAAAACTTAATCGGTCGCTTCCTCCGTTCGCTCTTATGGTTCTAGTAAGAGGAAGAGAGAAGGAAGAAAGAAGGAGAGAAAAGGAAGAGAGGAAAAGAGTAAGAGTGAGAGGAAAGAAAGGCAGGACGAGGGCTGGCCTGGAGGGCTAGCGCGACGATAGCGACGAAGGAAGGAGAGAAAATCGAGGAAAAAAAAAGGACGGAGTCGAAGGCCGGCTTTTCCTGCAGAATACGATCGGGATTACCTTCGGCGTAATCTCCGTATCCAGTAGCTATAACCGTCTGAATTCATTTAGCTGCACGGCGATACGTGTAGGTGCAACACCAAGCTGCTTATATACCAGCCGGTTTTACCTGAAGGCGCGCGCGCGAACTTGAATCCCGGTGCGTAAAAGTGCGCTTCTATCGAGGTACACCCTCGGATCGGAGAGGTAAGAAGAACGAAGAACGAGCGCGACGAAAGAGTTGATTCGCGCTTGGAACGATCGAGGAAAGCAGACGCGGCTAATTCATAAAAGCGAACTGCAGTCAGATAGGTAGGTATAAAATGGCCGGAAGCTGCGATAGTGACAGCGTGAAAAATAATGCCAGATGTTCACTGCTTGATTGCTCATCCTCGACCGAGAGTAAAGGATGATACTGTTGGTTCCGGTTGATTTCCGCCTGTCTTTTACACAAGGATTGGAAATTACTAAAATATGCATCCGGAAAAGGATAATTGTTTTCTGCATAATGTTAAAAGAATTAGTCGCAGTTTTTTATTAACATCAAATTAATTTTTTTCTAAAATGCTTATTAGTATTAATATTATTGTAGTAAATTGTTTCGCAATTTAATATGTGATGTTATTATTCTGTTTATAATACGTTTCAAGATTGAAAAGAGATTTCATGCAGTTTGCAGAATTGGATATAATTATATAAATAAATTCACATCAAAATGTTTATATAAGATCCGCTTTGACCGAATATAGGATTTTTCTTACTTAATTAGATTTATTCTAACCGGTTTAATTTCATATTAGAAGTGTCAAACAAATTGTAGTATTATATAGAATGCAGATATCGATTTTGCGTAATAACAATTGTTTGTATAGAATAATTTTCCATAAAACAAATATGATTTTTATGTACAGCACGTATTTTTTCAAATATCAATGAGTAATTTTTTATTTACTCATATGCATAATTATTTTTAAAATATGTACGGCAATGAAAATATTGCAAATTGACATCTCAACAATCTCGCGCAGCTCAATAATTCTCTCTTTTTAACATAAATAATTTTCTATATAGAATGTTTTAAATTCATTAATATCAATAATATTAAATTGCTTGTTAATTTAATTAACAATTGCTTGTTAATTTGTGACATTAAGCATTCCAGCTTCAGTTTAGAATTGTATTTCAAAATCAAATAATCGATGCGCAGTTTGCTTAAATTAAAAATTATAAAATTCACACAAAAATATATTATTACACATTAAAACCTCTCTGCTCTGCGTTGAATATTTTTTAATTGACTTTCGCTTAATATTATTTATAATCTTAGCAAGAAAATTTGGACAACAATATTAATTGGTAATTCTTTTTATGCGAATTATTTATTCAAATAATACTTGTACAAGAATATCGATCTTAACGAAATACCTGAGTACTTGTATCAAACGTCAACGCGAATAAATACAGCGTGTACGTATGCTTTGGCGCATCACAGAGGTGTTAAAGGTACGACGTTGATTAAATTTATGTCTCTGTCGGTCATGATAAATGCGATAGTTCGATCTGGTTATAATTTGGACCCCGAGTAAAAGGAGTACTTAGGAGGTGTACAAACCTTTTAGTACGTGTCACGCTGGTATCTTCTCGCCACGATTTACGACGACGATAAAGTAATGTGACGAAAACGAAAAGAATGGAACGGATTTATTTCTCGCGTATTTCTGGCTAATCAATTTAAATACCTCTATGTAACGCTGTTTGATTAATCACCTTTGTAAGACTTTGGATATATTTCTCGAAACTTGCAAGCAAGATATTAGGAGAGAATTATTGAGCTGCGCGAGATTGTTGAGATGTCAATTTGCAATATTATCATTGCCGTGCATATTTTAAAGATAATTACATAACGTACATACTATATTATATTTTTTATATGCATTGCACATTATATTAAATTATGTTAAATTATATATTAATTAATTTTATGGAACAGGTAGCAAAGATTTATTAGCAATAAACTTATCTTCCTTTATCTTTAATAATAAATTTGCCGTGCTTTTAACAACAACTAATAAACTTTAGCAATCATTTATTTCTAATGAGAGCGTAATTAATAAGCTGGAATATCATAATGTCGGTTGCAGTAGCTGATACGAAGGCGTATTAGTCATGTCGACGGGAAACACCTCACCCGAAGCGAATTATATTTAACTAAGGTGGCAGCCAATGAGGCGAATATAATATTTAGCGGACGGACGCATGAATGGTCATCTATTTATGTAAATAAACGATGCTTCGTGAATACTGCCCGCGGCACAGTAGGATGCGCGATCCACTTTCCAGTATCCGCGACACGATGGCTTCTAGATGGATATCGTCGCATCGAGAGTACATCCATAGCGTGTAGATCTGCTTTTTCCTTTCCCTTCCGCACTCCCTCTCCTTTTCTTGTTTCCTTTTCATTTTATCCCTTCCACCCTCTCGCGCGAGATTCCGTTACTGTGCGCGAGTTCGAATCGAGAGAGAGAGAGAGAGAGAGAGAGAGAGAGAGAGAGAAAGGGGGGGAGGGGAAGATGAATACTCGCAACGACTAGAGGAGAGAAGAAAAGAAAAGAAAAGAAAAAAAAAGAAAGAGTAATAAAAAGAGAAAAAAAAATCGGCGAGGTCTAGAAGCGAGAATTAGGAGGAGGAAGGAATGGAAATGCGCACGCGTGCGTTGAAATGAGCTCAAGCAGAAGGAAGAGGAAAGAAACATACTCGTTTCGCATTCTGCAGCGCGCTAGTCAGCGGCTAACTATAAGAGGAGCTAACTATAACTCGAAGTTTCTACCCCGCGGCGGCTATTTCGAGGTTCTCTCGCGTACGTTGTCGCCAAATCCTGACCCCGTCCCGATCCGAAAGAGATCCGAATCTACGGAGAGCCGATGACGCCCGGGACTCGTAGAAAAGTGTGATACCGCACAAACATGATAATGACATAATAAAACAACGTAAACGCAAATTTGTCCATTATGGCGTAAACGTAGGGACCCGTTAGGAATGTAGTATTAGCGTGTAATTAACCGCATAGTTGACACGACGATTTCGACCTAAGTAACGCCCGTTAATCTCTGTTAATAATTCACGCACGGGAAACGCGATACACCTTGCATTTAAGGAAAACAGGCTTTAAGCAGTCCACGTGCGACGATACTGTAAAAACTGTTTGTAATTATCACAAATTAGAATTACTACAAGTGTTATCGATAATTTAATGGTGCGTTACCGTATGTTATTAGCGAGAATGATGATTTAATGTACAGGTATTCCACAACATTTTGCAATTGGAACGTTTTGCACCTGAGCGTACAGTTACGTATGATCATGCATCGGGCGATAATATATAATTCTAAGCCGGTTCGTATATCCAGTTTTATACGCGCTATGTTTAATTACGTTTAGTTACGTCGTGGCGATTAAGCGCTCGCTCGGATAATGACAAGAGGTCAATGCACGGAACTATTTCAATGACGTTCGCCGCTTCGCCTCTCATTGGCTAAATCCTATTATTTATTTATAAGCTAAAGAATTCTGTTAGAGCGAGTGAACAGGATCAACCGACTTTCTTGGCTTCGTATAAAGTTACGTCTTAATGGTAACGCAAGCACCTTCGCGATACAACATAAAAAAATTTAGTGCTTCTCACTCACGTAATAATCGTAATTTATAAATGTTCCCGACAAGGAAACACACCAAGTCAAGAAAAGTCAAAATGATTTTATTTTGATTTGACGTCAAATGAAAGTAAAAATGATAATTTTTTTACAAAGTTTGACTATTTATTGACGTTAAGCATCAAAATAAAGTAATTTTGATTTTTTTTTTATTGACTTTTATGTGTTCCTTGAATTGTAGATGATTTACATACAACAAGCTGGATATTTCCAGATTATAATAATAAATGAGATACTCTCTGTATATTAACGTGCCATACATACTGTAGAAAAGCAGTTAAAACAAATTTAATTATATGACATTTAAGATAAGAAGATCTGGAATTACTTAAAAATTTTCTTGCGAAGAAAATCTCAAGGTATAATTGATTCTGGTTGAATTTTACACCTGCGATATCGGGCGATTTTCAAGCGATTAAAGAGGGGTGGGGGGCAGCGCGATTAGCATCGAACGAGCGACTGGATTAACCTTGCGCTCTCGTCTCGCTTGAAAACGTAAGCTTTCTCGCTCTGCTCTGCAGCGAAAACAGAATCGAGCACATGCTCGATGCATGTCGAACGAGCGCACGCCGCAGCGATCGCGTGCATCCGGTGGATCAGCGAAGTATCCTTTTCGTGTCTCCTTCGACTCTCGGATCGTTTAACCTTGCTGGTTTTCTGAACTCGCAGAAAAACTAATTCCGTTTCGTCTCCTTAAACTGATTCTACGTTAGTCGCAAGTCGAGCGCAAGCTTGTTGTAGCAATCAATCTGAAGCGTTAATAGCACCATTGATGCTTCAAATCGGCTATTGCAACAAGTTTGAGATTAACTTGCGACTAAGATTACCAGCCGCACTCTTTTTGACGTCGTAAAATTTTTGGTCATTAATTAAACCTTTATAAAATTATATTAATAATTTTTATTAAAATAAAATTATATTAATAATTATCGATAAAAATGATGTTTCAGAAATTTTATTTTTAAAACTAAATATACCTACTTTTAATAAAAAAAATTATACACTCTAAGAAAATGTCGGAATTTAACATCTCTGGTATAGATTTAACATCCATGTTATATAATTTTATAATTCTCATATAATTCTCACTATATTAGTTTATATAATTAGTTTATATAATTCTCACTATATTAGTTAATTTAACACCAACACAGTGTGAATTATATAGACACCGCCATGGTGTTAAGTTCACATCGCTATTTTTTAGAGTGTACATCTTCTCAAATCATCTTTTTTTAAAAAGTGTATAATGTTTTTTCTCGTAATTCAGACATGATAACCCATTCCAAGGATGAAATGAAAATCAAAATAATATCATATTGACTAAATTATGACATAAATTCTGTCAATAATCGATCTATATGTGTCAAATTGACACTATTTTAACTTGTTCTCCTTAGATTGCAACCTTGTACCCCGCTTCTTTACTCTTAACGACAGTTTAGTATTGTTATGATGTCGCATCGCGCAGTTTATAATGCAGCTATTATATAATATTTGCTCAACGACAATATTCCAACATACAAAAAGAACAACAAAAAAATCAAAATAACCTTGTTTTTATTCTTAACATCAATAAACAATTATTTATAACAATTATATTGTATCAGTTATATTAACGTTAATAAATAATTAAATTTTGTAATAAAAAATAATTTTTTTTACTTTCACGATGTCAAAGTATGTAAATGTAAAGTCATTTTGATTTTCTCTTGATCTTGTGTGTTTTTTGGGATAATGATACCAATATAGAATCATTACAGATTAACTGTCGCAACAAATTTGCAATCAACTTGCGACAAATTTATAATAATTCTTCATATACTTCATGTAAAATCAGGATAATGCAAAACCAGCTTTATCTGCACCGTACAGTAGAAGCTCGCGCGATATATTTATACCGAGCGATCGTAAAAATGAGCTTCATCTTGCGTCTTCGCGAAATCGTGAAATCGTGAAATCACTGAGAAACCAGCCCGAAAAGATTTTTATCTATACACAATTTTCTTTCGAGCGACGATGTCATTGTCGCGACGTACCGTACTGTAACGTTAACTCTCGATTGCAGTGCGATGGCAAATGTCGAGTTCTCTGGAGGTGAATTTCACGGAAGATCGCTTCGATGCGAATATTCAATTAAGGACATTGACTACGTCTGCGAGGGGTTGTTTACGACGAAATAATTTATCAATTACGCTTTGTAACTCTCATTTCTAAGGTATCTCGCATCACGAAGCAGTAGTAGTATGTCCGTTCCGCTTATGCGTACAAATGACCTCTGAATCCCTCCAGACACGTTATTGCACATGCAATACACCTGTTACTCTACGGGTTGCGTAAGTTTTCTCGGTGGCGAGCCCACGAGTCAAACTGACCGCAAGAATTCCGAATACTTTCACTCAGTTTCAGGCTCTGGTGTGGCGCGGCGCGACATGAATGTTGAGAGACGCGAGACGGATCCGAGAAAGTATCCCAATATGTGTACGATCCGATAACTACAGCACGAGAGCGATCAAGACTGTGATGGAAGAAGAGGAGATAGCGACGAAAGGCGATAAAAATAAATTCCCGACTTACGCTTTTGAGTCTAAATCGTTACGTATACGGATAAACCGATGCATTAATAAAATGCATATGTATTCTGCGTTTTTTCATTGATTATGGATGTTATATTGTCGCGGAGGCGTTATTGTCCAAGTGTCACTCTTGGAACGACTATAATAGGAAACGAAAGTTGATGAAATCTCACCGTGAACCGCCCTACTCTGGTCACTCAGGTAATCCGAGATGCATTTAGGCAGAATGAATTCCTCTTACGACAATAGCGATTGCAGAATGGACGGGAGATTTTGTTTAGATTGAGTGACGCATGCGAAAACGATTGCACGTTTGTACGTTTCTAATACTGTGAACAACTCTAATATCCATTTCTATTAATATAGATTAACTTTAATCTTGCTTTAACTTACTTTTATTTTTCTCCTAAGAAAGACAAAAAAATAAATTAAACCAAGATTAAAATTAATTCGCATTGATAGAAATGGATATAAAAATATTTTTATTTTGTTAGATAAACTGGTAATTTATATTAAAAACTTTTTATGCATTTCTTGATTTTCCCGTTCAATTAAATTAATTAGATCAAAATTTAATGCTAATTAAGCAATAATAAATTGTTATATCACAGTTTATAACATATACAGTTGTATTATAAGCCTAAATGATCTCTCGATATGAACAAGAAATAATAAATAATTATAATTATAATATATATTAATATATATTAATAGTAATTCTGAAAGTTGGATTAATATTTCAAGATACGCTGGTTAGATAACTGCTTAGGAGAACAAAATAAGCTAATACGTATGCGCGTGTACAACGCGATTGCATTCTACAGTTATGTACTGTACGCTATGCAAACCAACTCGATCGCGCTAACTAATTCACTGATATTATCAATTTATGATCGCGCGTGCGTGATTCGGCACAGGCGGGACTATTTCAAGCGAGAACAAAAGCGAAAGCTAACATTTAAAAAGTCAGACACATTATTCATATAATTATTTGGTGTAATCATATCAAAGCTATTTGAAGTGTAAAATGCTGAGCGAGAATTTCTAACACTAACTTCGTAATAGCAAAGTATCAGATAATTCTCAAAATTAGCAACACGCAATCATAAATTGAATGCATTAGTATTTAAAACACTAGTGATAAAAAAATACCACCTCTAATTAAGACTTTTAATATTATTTTAACACACATTGAAATATTAATAACTTGTTTATATATAGTAATTTCTTGTTATCTCACCGTTGAATATCAAAATTCCAGAATAATCCGCCCCTCGAGGCCAACGAGACGATGTGCTCTGCATATCTAGCCTATCATCTCTCAAATCTGCGGAACCTCAATGGATATCTTAGCAGACGCATCTATTTAAAATTGCAAACCGGTGGACCCCGCGCGATGGGATCTGTCGAAAAAGGCATAAAGCGACCAAAATGTGTCGCACAAAAGCTCCTTAAGAAGGTCAACCGGACTCAAAGGTCAAGCGGAGTCAACCGATGCGATTTGGTTTATGGCGCGAGCGCGTATCCCTTCCCTCTCATATTATTGTATTTTCGACGATGATTTACGATAGGAGCGACCGTGCATTTGTGTTTCTCTCAATTTTTTTTTTTCTTTTATTTGCTCGACAACGTACCGCGCCCGTACAGCAATGCAGCGATGCATCGCGGGACGTCATCAGCAACACTCCGGAATTTCCGGAGCTGTCGTTTTCGCGTCATTCAAAAAAAAAAAGGTAATATTTTTTATCGAATATAAAGCAATAAACAAAATCTAAAGCGTCAGTCAAATCTAAAGCGATAAAATTGTTGTGCTGTTTTAATTTACTGTATGTAAAACAATAAATAATATATCAAATCTGTATAAAAACGATGTATGAATTTTAATTTTCTCTGCTTTTGTAGCAGTTATATATTTCCTGCTATGTATATTTACTCTTTTCACACCACAAAATAAAGATATCTCTGAATGAAATATAGTTTGTTTTATGTTTAAATTCATTTTGCTTTTTTAAATTTTAAAGCCGAGCTTTTCCTACATTTTACTTCCGCGCTCACTTTATTTTATTTTAAAGTTTCTGGTTCATTACTGTGAACATTAATTTGTCTCGCAAAACGTTATTACTTTTATTTGTGCGCTGAATTTATAATATGTCCGCATTTATGGTATTTAATCATTTTCACTACTCTCGGAATTAAGAAAAGATATATACTGCTTATTTATACTTATTTATACAATTTCTCTCAACGACCATTATCTATATGAAAAGTTTTGCATGAGAACATACATGACGTAACTCGTAAATCGTAAGATTAGAAATACGCAATGAGGCGTAAGGTTGTAAATCTATCGCCTGTGGAAGAAAGTAACCCTCGTAAAAATCTATAATGAATCCCACACGTAACAGTGACCTATCGTTGCGCTTACTTTCGATGCATCGAGTTCGATGCACTCAGCTTCGCCCATCTCAATGGATAACGCTAAATTACAGTTGGCTAAATTACAGAAGGAAAAGAAAGAAAAAAAAATAAATTGTTACACAACTGGACGATATTACATAAAAATGGATGAAGCCACCAAATAGTAATGTAAAGTAAATTAGTTTAAAACGCAAAGTTGCCCATCCAAGTTGCGTATCTCAAATAATTTCTGTAATTCATATTAAGATTATGTCTCTTAAATTCGCTTGTTGTTGTTTATATATATTTATATAATAATGTGTCGTATATAATATCGAAAAAAAACATGTTATATAAATACGCCCATATCTTTTTAACATTGTATTTATACCGCATGAATACGATTCGTTTCGTTCAATGATCATATTGAAGCGAACGATGTAGCATTGATGATATATTAAAACCTAATTTTATTGAAGCTAATAGGAGAGCACAAGTTAGTTTAAACGCTTCAAGGATTTCTTGAACCGATTAAAACCGACGGGAAAGATTGCTCCATCGTAATGTAAATCGCGAGTAACGCAATTAAAAACTCGAGAACGCGTCGAGCAGGTTTACAGCGGTTATCGCGACCTAGCGAGTAGCGCATCGGGACGCACAGGAGCGGAGTGCCTCTGACAGATGGCCACCAGAGATTTCCGCAAGAAAATAACGTTAACAAAAACGTTGACGAGAGATACAGCGTGAATATGGCGCTCGCTTTGGAGGCAGGCAACGGCGATTCCTACAGAGCGACGGTAATCGTTAATCCTTGCGAAAGCGACTCGTCACGATTTAAGTGGAACCATTCGCTACCTTTGCATATTAAACACGAGTCTTACTGCATGTCAACTAAGTTATTGCACACGAGTCTATTAGAGCTAGCCTTGTCAATGGGGATTAAAGATGAAAAGATAACAAGATTTCACGTCTAATTTGAATTTTTACACAGAGGGTACTGTCATATTTAAATTATCCTATGAAATAATCCCAGCGTAAAAATTAACGAACGTGTGTTACATTATATGACGTACGTCGTGCATAATTTCGATACCGAGAATCACGATAATACTTGTATTGGAACAAGGAACACTTTGTCGAACAGACATGTATACACGTGCGCTTCGCTCCAATCTGCTGTAACTTCATCCGTTTCTTTATCCCATTTCAAATTCACATCCGGTAGTAGCTTTTGCATTTAGCAGAAACCGCCAAAATGTGCGATATTGATGATATCGTACTTCATATTACATGTAAGTCTAAAAATATCAAAAAATATGCGAGGACTTTGCAACATACATTTGTTAATTTATACATTTATTATATAATATAATACATTTGTTAAATTACAGTGAATTAAGACATACAGGAAGTACGTGTACATGACGTAGTTTATATAATCACAAAGATGCACTGAACGTGTGAAATGGCGTTGCGATGGGTATAAAAGCGAATCGACCGCTTTGACGTGCTTTGCAATTTATACGAGTACTTATAGTTCAGTAAAATGAATGCGTCGTTATCGATCTTTCTATAATTCTACCTTTATTCCCAGTTTAACATAGAACGCATGATTTATTAAACATGAAGTTTTCCCGAATGTGTAATGTGGTTAAATATGAAAAAAAACATTGCGTTAAGGACACTTCTAGATGACTCTGAAAAACACAAAGACGACTAGGCAAAAATATTTCATGGAAATAAATCTCAAGTTAAAGAACAAAAGCTCCGCTCTTAACTATTGATAAAATTTAGAACAATGAACATTTGATGCGCCTTGATCAATTGCTTTAATCAACTCTTGTGAAATAAATCTTTCTAGATGAAGAAGAAGAGCGGCAATTTACTTTGAAAATATGTAACTTTGCTTTCAAATTTACTTGACAAATACAATCAACTTTTAAATCAATTTAATATCTCCTAATTTAACAATATTTTAAAAATACAATTTTTTAATAATTGTTTAAAAAATACAAGGAAATCTGTTTATCTAACTGTCGAGATGTGTGTAATTCTATTCTCTTTGCATTTCTCTTTGCGCTTCTCGAAGAGGCGTGAAGATACATGATCGTGCCCGTCTTATTGCAGACGTTATTACCAATTAACCATTATTGTCTGTCGCATATCGCCACTGCTAACGCAGCCGTAGATGTTTCACAATCATGTTCGAGATTGCAAGTGCGAGAACATTGAAATTATAATAGCCCCATTGCAATAAAATATTTCACTCCAGAGTGAATTATTTTCATGAAGGCATTGCGGTAAATGTGATAAATTGCGACATACATTCCATAATAACGTGAAAATTAAAAATTCGCCCGTCGTTCATAATTAAATTAATTCATAATTATTTTTTTGTATCGAATTTTAGCATTATTAAGACAATGTATAAATGTTACGTCAATACTTCCTTTAATGTGAGATTTATATTATTTACATACTAGTTGATGTGCACTTTAAATTTATTGGAGTGAAATCTCACTTCAAAAGAGTGAAAATCTACCACTTATTCAAGAGTGCAAATCTTATTTTTAAATAATGTAGTATTTTAATTCTTTTGGTATAAGATTCCAAGAAATTTAGAGAGTGACATTAATATTTACACACCCGAAATATGTTGTTGTAAATCTAATCCGTTGCAGAATGATAGAAAATTTATTAAAGAGAACTACAGAGAATTATAGAATGCTTCTGTTTTCTGAAAACATGTTCAGAAACTATAATTGCTGACAACCGATTTGACTGCTCAAAACTGTTGATACAAACACCCCAGCGATAACATTGTATTATTTTAAATATTTTAACAATATTTGTCGATATTATCGATTTTTGCATTATTTATACTAAGTAACAGCCATAGCATTAAGAATAAATTGAAAAGATTATATTACATGCATAATCTATTATATCTTTATATAGAAATCTAATACTAGCTAATATTAAAAGACTGTAATTAATTACATATTTTAAATATTATTTGATTTGAGACTTTTAGTATCAAATAAGTAATTTATTACTGTCTTTCAGTAATAAATTGGCCAATATTAAATTAGTCAGTATTAGATTTCTGTAAGGGAATACCGCAGTAATGGTTCATCATGTCTAAAATAACAGAAAGGAGTTGCAGAATTGCATTAATTCGCTATTGTTGCTACTTAAGCATCACGTTTAAATAATCAAAAAGTAGCAATAGGTGATGATTAATGAATAATAAAATTAATTAATATAGTACATAATACCCTTTTTTCATGGAAATGTCATGTGATCGTTGTTGGATACACTTACCTCTGCCGGACGCGAAGAAGACAGTGGTGAACCGACGTCTTCCGGTCGCTATACAAAATTCTTATGGTGCAGCGCGGAAAAACACCCCCACAGCTGCGGTACTGACGGTTCGTTCCTCTCGGAAAGGCACAGGTGTCATCGCACTGTCACGGCGCACGCAATTCACGATTGCCGCATAGGATACCGCGGCATATCTCTCTCTCTCTCTCTCTCTCTCGCTCTCTCTCTTTCTCTCTCTCTCTCTCTCTCTCTCCCCTCTCTCTCTCTTTCTCTCTTGCTTTTTCCTCTTTATATTTTTCTTCTTATTGTACGTGACGTATCGGTAATCGCGACTCGAGAAACAATCGGAAATTTCGGGGAGTGGATGGAACGTGAACCTCGATCGATGTCCGTGCGCAGACTGCCCGCACCATCGTCGTCGGTTGCCTCGCGTTCGTCATACTACGGTCCCTCGTTGCGTCTTTCTCTTGCGCATGTTTCCGCTCTTTCGTTCTTTCCCCCACCGCATGCTCCCATCTCCCGTCCCGCTCACACATGCACGAATTTCCCTTTAAAATTAATTAATTACATAATAATTATAATTTTTATTAAAATGTCAAAATTAACAAGAGAAGTATAAGTTAATGTACAGTATAAAATAATATGCAATAATAAAAGAAATGTACCTCAAAAGGCATATCAGCATAATGTTATCTTGAAGTCTAAATTTATAATAATTACAAAAACAGTAATTACAGATAACAATTACAAAAACAAAATTACAGATAATAACACATTGTATGAAAACAAAATCATATATCTATATATTTGCATATACATTAATAGAAATAAATTACAGAATAAATTACAGAATAAAACAGAAAAAAAATTGTAACGAAAAAGTGATATTATTTATCGCTAAGAATTTTTTAATGTTAAGTGCAATAAATTTTACCGAACTTTTTATGCTATTGATAATACTATATATTATACGTTGTCATATGGTAAGAAAAAATATTCAAGAAGATTTAGGAATAATTTATTTTGATATTGACATGTGGCAATAGTGCAGAGATTATCGTGGGCTAATTGCATTAAAACATAATAGCTATCGCACAACTGACAGTAATTTAAAGTTCTTCACGTGCCTTTTAAGCCAATGACACCTACAAGTTTTTCGTAGGATGTCACTTCTTTCATCATTTTCTTTTCTTTTCTTTCGGTATTCAGTTCACCATTCTCTCCATAAATATCATTATGTTAAGTAGCAACATTCATATAATTATTATTTAACAACACTATTTATCATTTCTCTTATATAATCTCACAAAAATTTTGCCAAATTTTATGTTATAAGAATATAGTTACAATATAAAATACAAATATA
>Ga0157363_1003414_pt1 | contig 14359 bp, 2 predicted proteins | sample AttsexASBM1_FD_111477 | JGI IMG/M metagenome (GOLD analysis project Ga0157363, IMG submission 111477) | Fungus gardens microbial communities from leaf cutter ant in Ribeirão Preto, State of São Paulo, Brazil - Atta sexdens ASBM1 | ecosystem: Host-associated > Fungi > Mycelium > Unclassified ...
GGATCCTGTACACTGTATAGTTTTTTTGTAGTGAAATATAAATACGTTACATTGTAGTTAGTTTGCCTCAGTAATAGAATAAATTGATATGTATTATAGTATAATTTCCTATACAATAAATTCCATATTAAATTAGTGAAAATGTAATAAAAATAAAAAAAAACGATAGATACGTCTTCTTAATAAGAACTATTCAGAAAGCGCTTATTACAATGTTAGTTAGAGCGCAATTAATTCACGTTACATATATTAGAATTTCAGAAATAAAAATGAAAAACATTCCGAATAGCTCATTCTAAATACGAGTATCTATTAAAGATGTTTTATAATAATCGTATTGCACAAAAAATGCTATTGCAAAAAATTACAAGTTTTAAATGTAGCTTCAATATAAAAATATAAAACGTCAGAATTTTTTTATCCAGAAAAAAATAAATTCGAAAAAAAAATTCTACGTCTATAACTAAAAAGATTTAATAGTTTAATAAAGAATTTATCTGTAAGCAATTTAATAATAACAATAATCTTATATGTATAGTTCTATCAACCCGTAATATAGTACAAATATGTACTATAAATATGATAATTGTACTATAAATTGTGATAATTTCAAATATTAATATAGTAAAAGATGAAAATACGTATGATAAATAAAATAACCATTTTTATGTGATAATTGCAATCATAATTATAATGAATATAATAATTTTTTCAACATTTGCTTAATATTTACATGTAACAATATATAACTAAAAAATATATAACTAAAAATATATAACTAAATATATAACTAAAAAATATATTTTAAAAAATGGAAAAATCTGTAGTCATTTTTAAATGTGTGCAACTATATTAATAGAACATTTGACTTACTTCTAACTACAGATTTAATTGGTCAAATTTACTGTATGTAAAAATTACTATATTGTAAAAATTAAAAAGAAAATAATTGTAAAAGTAATTATTTGCATTAAATATTTGGCAATACTATACACGGAAAAAACAAATTTGGTTAAATTAATTGAAATTGTAGAAAATAAACGATCCAGAATACTAATTAAATTTACTAGATTTCTGTTAAATCTACTAGAATTCTGTTTGAAATAACCAGAATCTAACTTTCTATCAATCCAAATTTAACCAGAAATCTAGTAAACTTAACTAGAATTCTGGATCTTTCGTTTTCCACCACAATTCTAGTTAATTCAACCAAATATTTTTTCCGTGTAGCAATAGTATATTTGACCACATTTACATAAATAATAATTTAACATTTTCTTCAAAAAAAACAGGAATAAGAATTATATCACAGTCAAAGCCGATCACACATGCTCAAAAATAAAACACGCAACACTCAGATCGCAGCGAGACGAACACACCCGCCACGGTCGGACAATCACTCCAGACTGAGGACAATCGCTTTGTCATTATCATTTCTTATGTTAATAAATACCAGCGTATTATTTCATTTCCATGTAATCTCTTCAAATATTAATAATATTAAATTGGCAGCAGAGGCATAAAATTAAGAATGGTTACAGTAAAAAGTAACATTGGCAATGTCTCGATCACAAACGTGCGGTTAGCTCAGCGTAAATGTTAATTAGACTACCGTTCTATGGATCGTAAGTTCAAATCTACTGACGATGTGATGCGTCTTTTAATAATTAATAAATAAGATAGAATATAGGTATGCAAAACAAATAAATAATTAATTGAAATGGAAAAATAAAAAGTAATAATAATAAAAAATTATTTTCTTTGTTAAGATATAAACGTGTTGAGAAGCTTTGGATTTCTTGAATACAATAAATAATAAGCTTAGTTATTAAAACATGTTGAACAATACATATTTTTAAATTTAACGTCAGACATGTTCGACACTCCGGATCACAAATATTATAATTGTATTCAGTTTTAATAACTAAGCTTATATTTATTATATTCAAGAAATCCAAAGCTTTTCACATGCTTGTGTGTCCGTTAAACATCCACTTTAGACTTGAAAATCTGCACAATCACTTTCCTTGACTAGTTATTATAGCGATAATTGTTGCTGAAGAAGACTCAAAAGAGAGTCGAAACATTGTCAATAAAGAAGACATCACAAAGATATTGGAGTTAAATCATCATTCCACTTTAAGATTGCGTACCTCCATCCGCGCTGACTCTTATTAGCTTTGAATCGATATTATTGTTATTTAATAATTATTTGTTATAATTATATTTTGTTATATTAGTGACTATGCTAAGAATGTGAATGAATAAATTAATTGAAAATATTTTTTAACTTTCGTCATCATTATTTCTTACATAATCCTACTATTTTGTGTGTGACTTACACTGTCACTACTTTGTGTATAAAAAATAAATTATTAATTTTAACTTAAAGACGTTTAGTGGACATGCAAAAATGTTAAAATTAAACGTCTTTAAGTTGAAATTAACATTTTATTTTTTACAGTATATAGTATCCCGGGGCAGCTTGGGGTCTTAAAAAATATATTTTTAACAAAAATAAAAATTAAATTCTCAAAATTACAAATACAAATAAATAAATGAACAAAGGGCTAATGGGAATGGGCGCTGTAGTAATTGCGTAAAATCAATAAGGACCTTACTAGAAAGATTTCTACTTCTTTAAAAAATTTGTTTACAAGGTGAGAGAATTCTAATTTTGTTTCTCTTGAATGTTACAAATATTTAAATGGTAGCGATAGCATGTTACCTCGAGTATATGGCCTTCTAAAGGTGCACAAGGTGAACTTTTAGAATTATATATAGTTTCATCGTTGAACAGCTCTCTTCACAAATTTGTCATCTTTTTTACACAAAATAATTTACGAGAGTGTTTCGAGTCATATTCAAAACAGTTTCGATCTAATCAACAAACTGAATAGCACTCTCTCAAATAGGAAATGATTTCTGTCTAATCTCACTAGACGTAATTCCATTTTTCACTAATATACCGATTAAAATAGTAATAGTAAAGTAGTTGAGAGTGTCTAAACTATGAAATTATATTTCCAATAATTATAATATACCGAAGGATGAATTTTTGATTGCGGTGAGATTAATGCTTATCTTCAATCTTTTTCTCCTTCGATGGCATATACCAATAAAAATTCTGGACAGCCCTCTTTATAAATTTGCCTTTTTACACAAAATAATTTACGAGAATATTCCGAAAGCTCCTAGTCATATTCAAAATAGTTTCGATCCAATTAACAAACTGAATAACACTCTCTCAAATAGGAAATGATTTCTAATCTCACTAGACGTAGTTCCATTTTTCACTAATATACCGATTAAAATGGCAGTTGAGAGTGTCTAAACTATGAAATTATATTTCCGATAATTATAATATACCGAAGGATGAATTTTTGATTGCGATGAGGTTAATATAATTAACTACTAATTAAGCATTAATAGTTAGTGCTTAATTCAATGAGTTCACCTTTGTCCCAGGTTATTGCGGATCTGGTCATGCAGGATTTAGAAATGGAGATACTCAAGACAATACAATTTAACATCCTCTTTTTTTATAGATACGTGGATGACATAGTCTGATAGCTGTCTCATTCTCGAAAGAGCATGATGTTCTTTAAATTCAACTCGTTCCATCCGAGGTTACAATTGACATTAGAAATGGTAACAATAGCATTAATTTTTTATACGACAGTGATGATTCTTGATAATAAAATAATATTTGATTGGTACCACAAATCTACTTTTTCGAGTAAGTAGTTTTTCGAGTAAGTAGAATTATTTGTTTCAGCACCTCATTTCTCAAAAGAAGGGTATAATTATCAAATTAGTTAATAGAGTCTTTCTTCTGTCAAATCCAAAATTCCATAAAAAAAATTTAGAATTCGTAATTAAAGTCCTTTTAGAAAACTATTATTCACTAGGTCTCATTTTTTACACAATTCAAGAAAGAGAATTAAGAGTCTGGTCAACAAAAAACTCCTATACAAATTAACATAAGGACTTCTGATTCGATTGACAAAAATAATAAAAAAATGATTTGGTTTACTCTTCCATATATTAACTCTTATTTTTCTGACAAATTCAAAAATATCATTAAGAATTTAAACTCGAGATTCTCTTTCTTTAGTATTAACAAACTTAATTCACTTATCAAAGTTCATAAGAATCTTCTATCAAACTCACAAAAAAAGAATATTTTGTAAATAAAATTTCTTGTAAAGATTGTGTGCAACTTATGTTGGACAAACTAGTAGACAATTAAAAACTAGAATGACTGAACACAAAAATCACAGAAACATTCACAGAAACACGTCTATTCATTCGGTAATTACTTAGATTGCATCGCAATTATGAATTTAATTAGGATAATGTGGTAATTTTGAATTCTAAATACAAAATGCAACTATAAAAAAGACTGATGTCCGAAATAATACACATTAAACAGAAGAATGGTTTAAATCTTCTAATTGACACAGAATTTTTAGACAAGACATGCCTTTCTTAAACAATATCTAATTTATATTTTTAACAATATTATTTGGGACATTGTAGAGAACACTAAAGTTCATGTTTATATTTTTCTTCAAATCCTAACATGACAACGAATACATATGCACATATGCACCTCTCTCTAGTTAACGTTTTAATATATTTTATAATTTATAATAATACTTGTTTTATATAATGACGATTATTCATCAAATTTTTACATTTTTTACATGTATGCGGCTAATATACTGTAATTTGCTCCAGTGAGGTAAGTCAGTTGCTTTTCTATGTTTAATCTTATTCGTTTTTAAATTCCAACTTTGCCTTTAAAGATCAATCAATCGACTAGCATCATCCAACTATTTACCTGGCATGGGATTACATGGGAAAATGGTGGATTTCCCGATTAATTTATATTTCATCGTTTTATTGTAATACGATACGAAAGTTGGCTAAAATATTAGTTGAAACGTCTATTTTATATATATATATATATATATATATATATATATATATATATGTATGTACGTGTTTGTAAGATTGAATTTATGTAATAATAGTGAATTTATGTAATAATAGTTACTACAGCCCCAATTCTCAGCCCTTTGTTTTTATTTATTTATTTGCAAATATATTTTTATTTTTTCTTAAAAACTAAGAAATATTTACTAAATATACTTATTAAATTTTAAAATATGCATTATGCCTTAATTATTTAAAAAAAAATGATACAAAAATTTTTATATTTAGACGTACTTTTAAGAGTTTGAATTTTTGTAACTCATAGTGCCCCGGTATCCCCTATATTAATACTTCATTATATTTTAAAAAAACTACATACAGATGAAAGTTGTGTTCATAACATTCTGTTTTTATTAAACAACATATTTTTATAATTTATTTATTTTATTTTTCATTACTTTTATTGTTATAAATTAAAATTTTTAAAATATTAACAAAAACTCCAAAACGTTTTTGTATAAATACTTTAAATAAATACTCAAATTCATGCAAAGTTCACGATTTATCAATTAATTACAAAAGATTTAGAACAAACGAATATTTTGTTTATTTACTGCATAATTAATTTTTGAATCACAATGTAACTATACATAAACAATCTGGAATATACAAAATACTTACATTTAAAAAATTGAGATTTTATTTATTTTATAATATATATTTCCATATATTTTTATTAGAGCATAGATTAAAAAAATACTACTTTTTATTGAAATAACTTATGATCCAGATGGTAAACTGAATTTTCATTCTTTAAAGTTGTATTATTTTTAAATGTGATTTAGAATAATCTGTAATTTTTACATAATTTTTTTATTATTTTGAAAAATTTATCGAACATTCTTAAACTATAAACTTATCTTAAATGAGTCAACTTCAAATGTGAATCTATCCCATCTCTATACATGTTGTATCAATGTATTGATCAGTATGCCAGATTATTTCATAAATGTAATATCTTTTCTAGCAAGTATTACATTTATAAAATTAATTGATTTATTACATTTGTAAAATTGATCGGTTAATTACAAATTTATAAATGTCGTGTTTTATAAATGTCTTTTCTAATAAGCGTAAACTAACCAACATCTGACCAATATGTTGATGCGATTTATTTAATTTTAATCATTTTATTATAAGAAATACTATTATTCACTCAAAATAGTAAATAGTAATAATAAAATTTTTCTTTTATGAAAAGCTATAAGAAAGACAATGTTCAAAAATTTTTTTGAATATAATTAAATTTCTACAATATTCTGGTTTTATTGTACATTTATGTGTTTTTATGTGCTTATTCATTTGATTAAATGTGTAATAAAACAAGAATAGAAGTTAAATTAGAAAAAAATTTTTGCGTACTGTCTTTCGCCCTGACTCCCTAGTCTTTTATATTAATTTTTGTTGTTTGAATATCGAAGAGTTTGTTGTTAAATATTACTTTTTCTTTTAGCTCATAATACTTAGATTTATTTAATATTTATTCATTACTTAAATTTATTCTATCAAGCGCTGAAAATTAATACGAAGTTTTGAAATGCTGAAAATTTATTTGCCTTCTCTTGAATTCGATTCTTCTTCTTTTTTATCAATGTTTGAAATTTATTCAAATTTAATAAAACTTAGAAAAAAAATATTTATGTTATAAAAGATTTAACTAAAACTTAGAAAAAAATATCTATGTTATAAAAGAAATATATTGTAATAACTTTTCCATTGTTTCTATCATCATAAATACACAAATGGAATGCCAACTTATTTCTTGTGCCAACGAGCTCCCAATCTTCTATGATATACAAATATGCACATGCCGTGCACACAAATACTATTTTATATTAAATTTATTATATCTTAATCTGAATACAACGCACGCATATGTAGCGTGATGTTTAAACACACCTGTCGAATATATTTTATACAGTTGTTCCGATTATATGTATTTACCTACATTTATTTTATTTTTATATGCGACATATTGGATGCATTTAACAATAACGGTAATTATTACGCTTTTGCTAATTATTGCATGGATTTATGTACATATTTTTGAAAATCAATTTTATGAACTCATTTATACAAACGATGAAGATATCAGTTTTATTATCTTGTAGCTGTTTGTACTATTGACATTTCCGCTTATTATGCTTCACATACGTTGTAAACAATCGCTCTTTTATTACAAACTGCAACAAACTCTCTTCTGATTCTATTACAGATTATTAAAATAAAGATAATAATAAATGGCACGTTTAATGTTTTATTTTCATTATTATGTTTTTATTGTCCATATGTGAGACTTTCACAGAGAATTTGTTTACATCTAATTGTTTAGTAAACCGAAACAAGAGCGCAGAAAGGTAAGGGCACGTTGCATACATCAAAATACTTGCGTGATGTAAACGAGAGTACGGAACGAGCTCCCGTTATACCAGAATCATAATCATGGCCTTAATTAAAAGAGCATTAATTAAAAGCGTGCGCCGCCGAGCTTGCAATTAATAACGGTCCAATTTGTTCTCGTTATCCGACAACGCGAGGTCCAGCGACATTTACCGCTCCCGCTTTTACAGCATCGCGCTGAATACGCGGAAATGTGTTATCCGAAATCCTATTTGTTTTTCTCTCTAAAACTTACATGTAAAGAAGATTCCTTTCGTGAGTTTGCAATCGAAACGCAGCGAGGATTTTCTTGTGTATATATTGATTAACGATAACTATATTAAATATTAGTTATTTAAGTATGAGGTATTAATGATACTACGCAGTGGCCGTAAATTCTCTTCATCAAATTTCCGAAGCATAAATGTAATTTAATGCACGAAAGAAACCGTTTCGAGTACATTCGCGGAAACCGCATATGTATTTGTTAAATTGTAAAGCTGACGATTCATCGATGTTAGTGTAAAACTGGGCAGTCATAGTATAATATTGACATAACATTAAAATGCGGATTTCATTGGCTATTGTTAACAATACAATAATAGCTGGTTTATATTTACGAGATAATCTCACGCTGATGATTATCGATGAAATCGGTATCGGGATGAGAGCGGGATATAAATAATAGAGCAACGGTCACTGGACTGATTCGTTGTAATCAACAACATTATACCGATTTGCCACTGTATAATATAACGTTCTTTTATGAACACTTGCGATGTCATCGATGATGCAGTGATTCAGTCATAATGCATGTTTTCGGAGACCGCAATATATGGTAACGTTGATTTAGTATGGAAAATATGAAGAGAGTCATTAACATTTCGCGGTTAGTAACAAACGATAATCGATGTCGACATGAAATTAATAGTCCGACGTTTATTTTAATAATGAATATACAAGCAACTTCTATATTCTCGTATTACTAATATTTAGATTGCAGTTACACTAATTAGATTATATATTTTTAATATCGTTCGTGATACTAAAACGTTAAATATTAATTGTTATAATCGATTATATATATATATATATATATATATATATATAGAGTTTTTTTTAGTTATTTCAGTTAATAATATTTTCATATAAATTACCTACGTGTTTTATATTTATTGAAAAGTGCGATTTTTCATTGAATATCTCCCACGGAAATTCCACGGAAAGGTGAGCGACGAAGACATAGCTGAATCATAAATTTCATGTGCTCATTTTGGTGGAAATCCTAACATCTGCCTAATCAAGTGCAGTCTTATCTCCTTTAGATACTTACTCAATTTCATTTTGTGTGATTCTTTACTCATTCGGCATGCTGCAATCATGAGATGTTTCAGTCGTCTTTTTCCGGTTTTCATTATGTCAAAGTAATATGAATAATATTATGAAATATTATATTATGTCGAATTAGCTTGTCTCAAATATTAAGCCATTTTCTACAATCAAGATAATCAAATCCAGAATTTATGTAATAAATGTGATCCGCAGTTATATATCTAATTATGCGACATATGATATATGCAAACGACAATTTTTCTAAAGTATCTAAAATACAGATCTTTGAAAATAATTGTTAAATTATCGAAACAATGTAGAATAATCAAACATAACGATCAAAGCTACAAAAAGTTTTGGTGTTCTAGCAACTAGTTTTTAAACGTTCTTTATATTTTGATGATCCAACAAAATTATTTTCATGTTTATATTTAACTAAATTTTTAAATACTTAGCAAATCCATTCTTTTCATGTGCCTAATATTTGAAGAAGACTTTATTTCAATATTTTTGACATTACTTATTATTATTTTTGATCATCTAAAATATATATATATATATATATATATATATATATATATATAGAGAGAGAGAGAGAGAGAGAGAGAGAGAGAGAGAGAAGAGTTCATATGTTTCTAAAATATTAATAAAAAGATACTTGAAATATCTTATATTGTGAAATATCACATAATTTATGAAATGTGTACATTTGAACTGCATGTAATCCTACTATAATTAGGTATTTAATAATGACTATCTAATATCTATTATAATATATTATAATCTATATTATATCCTTTGTATCTGCATCTTCATGAGAATTATAGATTTGTACCGCGAGATGTACGCGTGAACTACATAATATTTCCTCGCATCATTCAAGAAGCCGCAAGACAGATCCGAGACAAACGATACGTCTTTTTACGACCGTCGGCGGTAGTGTTGCTACAGAGCATTACCATCGCAATCAGCTGGAACGGACGAATACGACTGCGGATTCGAGTGGAACGCGTTCGTGTCGGAGAAAAGTCCCAGGCAAAATAAACAAAATAAAAGAGAAAGAAGAAAGGTGAAAGAAAAAAATACATCTACCATGCGGTCGTATCTGCGTGTAAATGGATTGTTTTAATAACTCTGAAAGCCGCGACGCGCATCGAGGCGTCGCCATCAGTGTAAAACGGTTTCGCGCGAACAAGCATGAATGCGAAGAGCGAGAGAGAATGCCGTTTTGTTACTCCTTCCTCTTCCTCCCCTCTCCCATCCCCCGGCCACCCTCGTGCCAGGAGGAAACCAAACGGCTATCTCATTGACAAGGCTTGCTTACGAAGAACGGAATAGCGCGTCTTGGCGCGCTCAAGGAAGCTCTCATTAATCTTTGGTAATTAATGAGTCGCAATTTTCTTGCACGACTCCCTCTCGGCGAACCTCAACGAATACAAGTAGCATCGTGTTGGTTGTAGACAATCATGCATGCAACTTTTTTTTTCATCCTACGTATGCAAACGTATTCATGAAACTCTTCATAAAGGATATGAGTCAACTTTTTCGATGAAACTCAGTACATTTGTAGAAAAAGTATAAAAAATTTTTTCTCTTAGGAAATAAGGACTGCGTTAAAAAGATTAAGGAATACACGAGAGAGATTCGGTAATTGAAGATAGTTAGAATTCATTGAAAGAAAGAAATGGTTGTAATTACCACGATTTAATTATAATTCATAATCACTTTCGATAATTACATATTTTTTTATAGAACTATAAATATAATATATTATTATTATTATTATTATTATTATTATTATTATTATTATTATTATTATTATTATTAACATATTATAGCAGTAATAAATAACCATGATTTTTTTCATGAATATCAAATACTTTTTTCTCTCAGTATGAATATATAGTTTCATAAAGATAGTTTCTCACAGAATGAATGATTCATAGAATGATTTAGAACGTATTCAGAACGCGCTTATAACAATGTTAGTGCGTTTAGCATATAGTTAATATACTATATAATTTCAAAAATAAAAGCGTGCATTTATCGATAAAAGCGTTTCAAATATAGGTCATAGAGTATATAAGTAATTGAAGATAAGGAAAATGTACCTACACACAGTTATATAATAACTTCTCTCAAACAGTTACGAACAAAAGATGAACATTGGGAGGAAAATGGAGATCAAGAAAAGTATAGGATTCACAAATGCACATATATATAGATATACGCTTTGTGAGTTCAGAAACTGTCCGCTTTCCCGAAATGGTTCGGCGGCTTTACCATGGTTTAATGGCGGCCGAGAGTCCCATGTACGGACCGCTTTGCAATATCGCGTGTTCAGCTGTGATAATTAAGTGTTACGGTTCTTGGTTCGTTATCCACTTAGTCGCCGCAATTACACGCTGGATTACGCCGCACATTCGGTAAGCAAAGTAGCAATTTGTTCCAAAGCGCTAGCAATCCGGATGAAGTATGACACCGTGAGGCCGCGTGACCCAATTAAGACGGTTATTATATTTAAGATTCATTATTTTTCTGTTTCCAATGATGATATTCACGAAGACATGTATTTGTGTAAGTACAATTATGTAACAATAATGGATACTTCGATTTCTGTAGAGGAGAAAGGGGGCTTTGTACAAGGGCAGCTTTGAACTTTAGAAAAAAATAACTGTTTTTCTTGCGATTACAAATTGTAATTTTTGAAATAACAACACTGTTACAGATAATCGTCAAGTGATAACTGCTGCGATTATAATTGTTAATATAATCTAGAACATTTTATGTTTTTGTGCCTTAATTCGTATTAAATATTTCGTCTCGTAAGCATTTTAAAATTAAACCAATAAGTAATTTATATTTCGTTGTGCTATTGTGTTTTTTTTCACGTCCTATGTATATCTATGTAATAAAAAGACGATATATTTGGTTTTTATCGATTTGATAAACAAAATAAGATTTTTTTTCAATGTGACTGGTGAAACAAAGCAAACAGGACACCTTAAAACTTGTTCACTTCCGTAACAAAAAGTTTTGAAAATTCAAGTTTAGAATCAAATTAAACAAATAATTATTCTTTTTCAGTAAATGATGACTGTAACTTAGATTTCACCGATGAAGACAAAGAAATGTTTTTAACATCAAATATTGAATTTAACTATGAGAATTTAAAGGTAATTTCATATTAGTGAAATGTTCATTATAAAAAATAAATTTGTCTTTCATAATGGTGAGATGAATTAAAAACAAAAGTTCTCACTTTTACACTGTCTCACTGTTCTTACTTTTACAACTTTCTTAAAAAAACAGGTAACAACAAACAAATTTTTCTTTCCCGCTAAAGGAGATAAGTAATCTGTCAATAGAGTTCATATAATCGTCAAATTTCATCAACAATTAAACTGGAAATATTTCGAGAATCATCAATGCATCAATGCTAATGTTCGAATTTGATTTTGCACATTTTCAGTTACGTTAGTGAATAAATTAATTTTTCCAAGTTTTTGATTGTTCGATCTCTTAAATGCGGTAATTTGTTTATTTTATTTGTTTATTGTTTTTATAAAAGATTTATAAGAATTTTTTTTACGAGAGATTTTTTATAAGAATTAAAAGATATAATCTTTGAAATTTAAATTTTGATAATTTAAGAGCAGAGTTTATTACGTTTTTTAATTTTATTTTTAATTAACATAATCATTATAAATTCTTGATTTTTTTTTTAGCTCATTATATTTTTGTTTTATAACTTTTATTATATTTTCAAAAAAGAAGCTTATTATAAAAAAATTCTTGACCAAAAAGAATGTTTTTTAAAAATATAAATAAAATACATATGCTGTTATGACATTTGTTTCAATGTGGTTTATCATTATACATCAATATCGGTAATAACTAATAGCACAATAGAAATCCAAATGATTTCATCATATTTATAAGAAAAGAAGAAGTGTTCGAAGCCCCCCCTCCCCCTCACCCCAAAGGAAATTAATCCTTCGTTATTCGTAAGTGACTCAAGTCAGTGTTTGTCTGTCGTGACGATAACATATATATTTATCAAGTGTCTTATTTTAAATATCTTTTTATACAATATTTATTATCTATATATATTATCTTTAATTTTATATTGTGACTAATTTTACTACTATATTTATTATCTATATATATTATCTTTAATTTTATATTGTGACTAATTTTACTACTATGATATCATTATTATTATTTTAATATAGACTAATACACTGACACTTAGTAATTTAGAAATTGATCTTTTTCTCGACATGCGAAATTTTACTTTATGACCAGTTAGAACACCAAGAAATTTTACAACTGGTCATTCAGCCGTTTGCGAGTATTTTTTCTGCAAAAAATTTCACTGGTCATTATCACTATGTATATAATTTTGCCTATCTCTTCGACTGCTCTCAACCAATATAATCTCCTGTATTCATATTTGAAGAAAGCTCAATCGTGAGACCGAAACATATTTTATATATATAGGAAAGTCTCCTATTATGGGAGAGACACTTAATAAGCGGCATTTCTGCAAAACTAATAAACACTATCTATTGGTTCTACCGAATATTCTATGAATTTATTGTTCTTAGACTGAAAACTATTTAGAAAATTCATTATTAGATTATGCCTGTAGTCATTGTAAAGAAAAATTTAGATTTTAAAATTTGAATGTCTTCAAGTTTCATTGAGAAGAACTTTTAAATCTTGTTTATTATTTAATAAATAAATATTTGGCAATAAATTTTTAGTGATAGAGTCGTATTAAGAAAAATATGGGATATGTTGAATTGTTTAATTATAGAAGTTAGATTTGATGATCGTAAAACCATAAGGCGTGGAAATCGTAATGAGATACCCAAGGTATTTTTAATATAAAATGCTCCTATGTTATAATGAAAATCGTTGCTAAAGAGTAAATGTTATTGTGCAATAATAAAAAGGAATGAATGTCAACTATTTCTGCGATGCTTGATTTCAACTACCTAAAGACGAGTTCTTGATATAATCTAGCATGCTCATTTTTTACGCACATTGACTATGTTTGTTTGCATTTTAGAAACATGAAATAAAATTTTTTTGCAATTGCAATATATTTTGCGTTTTACTATCGATTTCTCGGGACATCTCATATTAGGAGCACAATTTTTTTACTTTGTAATTTGCTCACTTTTTACATTTCTTTAATTTTCAAAAAAAATGGAATTTTAATTAAATTTTATATAACGTTATCTTAAAGCTTATTAAATTCCCTTCAAAATGATCTATTATTTTTTTTAATTCTGTTCATAAACCTCTAACATTTATCCAAAATGAACTCGGTATCTCATAATAGGAGCCTTTCCTCTATATATATCATTTTTAATCAATTATAGAATACTATATTATACATACTTTTCTATATATATTATATATACTTTATTATATTATATATATATACTTTTTTTTTATTTTTCATGTTTTGTTATATTTAACTCTTATGTGCCCTGTATATTCTCGATAATGATTATAAATATTACAACGTTAATAATAAAATATATATATATATATATATATATATATATATATATATATATATATATATATATATATATATATATATATATATATGTATATATATATATATATA
>Ga0157363_1003415_pt1 | contig 14356 bp, 9 predicted proteins | sample AttsexASBM1_FD_111477 | JGI IMG/M metagenome (GOLD analysis project Ga0157363, IMG submission 111477) | Fungus gardens microbial communities from leaf cutter ant in Ribeirão Preto, State of São Paulo, Brazil - Atta sexdens ASBM1 | ecosystem: Host-associated > Fungi > Mycelium > Unclassified ...
CTGATGTCTTTCATGATATTTTCTCACAATGTCTCTTATGATGTTGTCTTACATAATAATAGCTATTAAACGAGTTCATCTTTAAGTTTCACATTTGACCTCGTGGTCTCTGCTCCTGGAGTTAATAGAATTTCCTGCGACACAGTAAACGAATAATCGCACGGTTCGCCCCGAAGAGATTGCGATCGCGGCAGCTGTTCGCTTCACATCCGAGCATTATTATTTGTCCGTTGCTCGTTTGCTGCAAAGAGACATAGGCGTTGGCGACTTGGGTTTCCTCTTCCTGAAAGTTGGTGGACGATAAAGAAGCTCTTTTCCGAAACGGGAGATTTGTGATCGAAGGAAACACGGAGAGAAGAGGAACTGCTCGAGGATGAGGAAGAAAAAAGCCTTCGTAGCCACGGTGTAAAACAACGAATTAATCTCTTCTCTGGTGATATCATTACAATATCTCGATGCTGGGAAGAGCTCTCTTGGCATCATAATAGCTGTGACATAAAATCATGTCTGGTGTTAGCCGTCCTCCGAATGACGACAATCGCAATCATTGCTAAAACGAGAGATTGGCTTTCTTTCAGCGCGGATTTTTCCTCCCTTACTGAAAATTCATCATACAGAAGTCTCTTTCTGTCTCTACTCGAGTGAGGCAGGTGTCTCGTTCATCAATGTACTGAAGGAAGCATTAAACTTTGAGGGAGAGCGTGCACATTTCACGTCAAATCCGATTTTGACGGATTAACATTTTAGTGGAGAAAAATCATCAAGCACTGTTTGACAAACGCAAATAAATAAAAGAAAGTCAGAATGGTTTTTCGACATGTTGTTTATAACATCTGCTCGCCGCCTAATCGCCGGAAATCGCCCGATAATTTTTTAGTGGCAATCATTTTATCAGATGAATATTTTAACTCAAAATTTAACCAAAAATTCAAGTAAAACAAAGTTTAAATTTAATACTGAATATTTTCAAATAATACGGAACATTTATAAATTTTATTTAAAATGTTTTAAAATATTACAAATGTGTGTGTGTGTGTGTGTGTGTGTGTGTGTGTGTGTGTGTGTGTGTGTGTGTATTAGAATATGTATGCGTGTGTGGAAGGCATTAATAGTTACGATGCGGTCAGATGATACACCGATAATATCGCGCGCTCGATAAAGTTTGCAAAGCAGAGCGAAGCGGAACGAAGCGATGCAGCTGCCAGGCGAAACGTGAAATCACGGGACAGCGTTATTCGTCCTCGCCGAATGGTGGTTGTCTGTGGCGCCCGGAGACAACATCGACTGAGATCAGTCTGGAAATAAGTGGATTTTCTTTCGGCTTCAGAGAGCTCGCAGTCTCGACGGCGGAGGTCTTTCAAAATCGAGATGTATTCAAGATCCTTAGATGGAAGAAGTGGAAAAAGATACGCATCATAGAATCGCATTCTTTCTTCCCGATATCTTTTCCGACATTCAATTTATTGTATAAAATTCTTTAACAATGCATGTCGATATCAATTGTACCATATAATCCAATAAACATGAAGTAATATCGAATTGATGCATAAATGATAACTATTTTATTGTTATAAAATAAAAGGTAGACTTTTAAATATAATATTTATTTGAATCAATATGGTATAGTTTTTATTATGTAACTTTTTTCTATAATTGTATTCTATCTTTTTATGAGGTTAAATATGCCAGATTGTAAACGACTCTTGTTTGACTAGATTACTGGCCTACGTTGCTTTCTTGTCAAAAAAAGAAATGTTCTCTGGATGGTATGGTCACAGAAGATGAGAAATAAATTTTTTATAATAATGTAACAGAAAAAATCATGACGGTCTAAATCTAAATGAAAAATTATTATTGACACCAAAAACAGAATTACAAAAGAATATCGTATTATGTTAAATTGATCTCTAAGGATGAAATCTATTATGAACTTTTAAAATCAAACGAGACAATTATCGCTGATTACTTGCAATTAGAGAAATTAAAAGAGGTACTGCTAGAAAAATATCTGGTCAATAGAAAGGTAATAATTCCATCAAGATGATATCAGATTCATGTAGCAAATTTACCCAACAAAAATTAAAATTTAATTGAGAAATTCTTAACCATCTTTTATATTCTTCAGACCTAATTCTTGACTCTATCATCTATTTCATTTGTTATAGACTTATCTTGATGGAAAAAATTTGAGTAATATAGATATCATTAAAAAATGCCTCTGTGACATTTTAATTTCGAAATCAGGATTTTATAAGTCGAGTGTATTTAATTTCATAGAAAAATGAAATACAATCATAAAAAATAATGGCAACTATTCATGATTGAAATAAATATTATATTATAAAATTTATTTTTCATTTCATAACAATAGAAACAGCTATTATTTATGCAACTCAATATAACAATCTGTCATCTTTTCTTAAATGCAAAATTTAATATATTAAAGAATTTTGATAAATTAAACCTCGAGTAAATAAAACTGTAAATAGAAAGTATCAAGAGAACTAAAAAAGATTAAAGTTTACAAATGTATTTTTATGATAATATATTTATCACTCAATTTTTATAAACGATTAGATATTCCAAATTCATAAAAAGATTGCAACTGAGAAAAAATGATATCCAGTAGATGAGATAGGCAGAACAGATTGTAAAAGGAGAAGGAAGAGAAGGAGGACTTAAGAAGGAGCAAGAGCAGGATTCTGTCGAGGTGAAGCGAGAGATGTTCCAAAGATCGATAACAAGCTGTATAACTCTAGCTTCCCTCCATGGAAGAGGCTTCTCTCTTTCTCTCTCCCCTCGCTTCTCACGTCTCTCATCCTTCCTATCCCGTCTCCTGCTCCGTGCCCGCCCCGTCGCATCTCTGACAAGCATCCTTTCATCAACGTCTCTGTGATCCAACTAAACTACCCTGACATCGACAAAACCAGGTCCGATGGGAGATAGACGCCTTTACGATACACACCTCGCTCACGGTGGTACCTGTAATTGTATTAGTGACTCGTTCGTGTAGTCTTCTCACAATCTCGCGTAATGCTTTTCTATACAAGATGTCCAGAACGTGCTCATGAGACATTACACGAATCAAGATCCTTAATGGATATAAATACTTCAACAATTTTTTCATTCTATATCTAACATCAAAAAATCAAAATATGGAAGTAAAATAATTTAATTCAAAATTAAATTATAAACATTATATTTTCGTACTAAAATTCAAGAACTAAAGCGATTTTTAATTTTCATTCTTTCTTTTTAACTTCTTCATCAAAATGATGAAAAAAATTTAGAACAAAAGGTTAATATTAATTAGAATTAAAATAAAAATATTGAATCGAAATATTAAAAAAGATTAAAAATATTAAATTAAAAATATTAGAAAAAATAAAAATTAGATAAAAAAAGATTTTCTCAATTTGAGGATGATTATGTCCACAGTGTGGACGCTACACGCAATGAAAATGCGTGTTATCGCGATACGAGTTATCGGTGGTTTAGTACTTCTGTCGGCCGATCGCCGGTCATTAGTTACACGCGCATGCACGCATAATTACACATTTGCGCATATGACATTTATTGCTGGAGATTAACCTGTTAGCTTCGCGGAATTATTAATGCGCCGCGTTTATAAAGCGAGAGATGCAAATCGAGGCCGATCGAGAAGCGACGCGAGTCGTTGTCGCGCGCGCGTGCAACCTGCAAATATAACTCGTTTGACTTCGTTTGCTTATCCACGCGTGTCGAATGCCTTACGTAATTACCAAGGACACGTGGCTCGCGTACACGCGAAAGAAATCGTTCGTCCTTTTAATCGCTCGCTTCCCAGGAAAATTTCTCAGAGGGGGATCTTAATGTGCTTATTATGAGTGCATCGACGACGTGTCGTCTCATTAGGGCAATAATGCGGAGCACGAGACATAGATCTTATGAAGGAAGTTTGCGAATGACAAATTCAATTTGCATTTGACATATCATGAAAGTACACGGCTGTCGCGAAATTATCGAATGCCATTGAAGACACTTTAATCGATATGAAATCGATTCTTCCTCAATGAAAATATCAAGAAAAACTACTTATATTCCTCTTTAATTAAAGACTGGCGATAAAAATTCTAACGAATTAAGTTTCAAGAGAAAAGATAAATGATGAAACTCTGTTTTTCCCTTATTTAATTATAAAAATGCACGTTTCTGTAAAGTAAAACTGTAAATGTTTTTCTCAAAGTTCGAGATTTCTAGTAGCTATTCATATATTATTAAGATTTTCTCGTCACGCGACTATTACATTTATAAACATGATCACGATTGCGACAGAGGTGAGAAGTTTCGAAGGAACGGAAGTGGAAGGCAGAGCGGATAAATTTGCTATAAAGTAAAGCGGCGCGAAGAGGCAGCAGCCACGAAACCAGAACAGACGTGCTCGAGATTCCGTTGATGTTTTATTTCTCTCACCAATGTAACACACTGGTAGAGCTCTCTCTCGCGCACACACACACACACACACACACACACACACACACACACACACACACACACACACACATACACACACACACACATCTTTTTCTTATATCTCGCCGGGAGTCAAAGATGGAACTAGCTAAAGAGTAAAGAGGAATAACAAGGAGATGAAAAGAGATAGAAGAAGATGAGGCGAGCCAAACAAGAGAAAAAGGGTGAAGGGCAATTGAAGAGTTATGGGGATGCGAGAGAAGAGGAGCGGAAGGCGGAGAACGAGAGGTGAAAGGATGTAGCAGCAGGATATCAACAGCGAACGACGAAAGTAATAAAACTTGGATGGATAGCAGAGAGGCTCGGACAGATTGGTCGGCCATTCAATTGGGAATTCGACGAATTTATGGACTTCCTAATCTACCATTATGAATGGCCATTTAGGAACTCCCTTTCGCGTCTAGCTTCACCGCGTCGTTTCTTCTTTCGATAGCAAACAAAGCAATAACAAAAAAAAAACAATCTCACAGATGTTCTGAGATTGTAATGATGCGTCAGCTCAAATGAAATATCACTCCAGAAAATATAACTTGATGTTATTTAATGCGTTGCATGCTCTATAAACATTTCATCTCGTTTATCTTTCGGTATAATCATCGTTAGTATTAATTTAAACTAAAAATAACTTTACCGGATGTATTCGTGTATTATTCATCTGTTTGTTTCCTCGTGCGTAAATTTGAAACAACAAAAACAGTTGTTAAAAACGTACACATAAATGCACGCTTCCAATGCTGTTTTTATATAAAAAGTACGCCGGTTTTATCTACTTCGAGCTTAAGGCACTTATATTTCAAGGTAGTCGTTTATTAAGTAGATTAAACTTTACATTAGAATTCTACGAATTACCGTCACGGCGGAGAGAGCACATTTTTCCCTTTAGAAAACTTTGAAAGTCCATTTCTCAGTTTTGACGTGGAAGCGTTTGGCTCCTTTCACATAATGGCCCTTCATTTATCCTTACTTCGCGAGGGGATCCAACGGTGAAAAACAGCTACTCGATTCGACCGCCTTCGAGGGTACGATCATAAAGTGGACCTTTGATATCGTAGAGAAAAGAAGAGAGGAAAACACGAAGAACGTACAAGAAAAGGATGACAAGAAAAAGATGGAAAGGAAGACGGAGAGAGAGAGAGAGAGAGAGAGAGAGGAGAAAAGACAAAGAGTGGAAGAGGGAAGAGCAGCCGGGGAGTCACGATGTAGTTTAACCTGACGACAACCACGACCGCGGCATATAATACCTGTCTGACAAGCTACCTTACTCGTGTTGTATCAGTCGGGCATGTACGTACACATATATGCGCGCGCGTGTGTGTGTGTGTGTGTATATGTATTGTCCGTTTATGTGTGCGAAACACACGCTTTTGTGTGCACGCGGAGGTTACCGCACGGCATGCACAGGCGTACGCGGTTGCGTGTGCCCACATTGCACGCTCGAGTGTGGTTCGAGAATTCGAGGATTCGGGTAAAACTAATTGCAGGTCTGTCGGAAACGGTTGGCAGGATCTTGCGTATTGCATGCAAACAGACCTTCATCGATTTCATTCCATGGACATAATTATACTTTCATAATTTCGTGGGTAGATCTTGTGCGTCACATTTCATACATTGTTTCATGTAACTTTTTGACATTACAAAAAAAAAAACCTTTGTACGACGAAGAGAATGAATTTCACATGTACTTCGCTAAAGAATGAGCGATAATTCTGGGGTATCCTATGTTTGAATATCTCGATACTATAAAATTTATTTGTATTCATGAGCATGTATTATGCGCAGCCCTCACGTTTTGTCACGAATGTAAAAGAAGGTATGATGAGAACGGAGTATAGTTGTCGCGTGTATTCGTGTAGCGTGCGGCTTTCTTTATAATTTCCGCAGATCGCTTTAATCGTATTACGAAGAAATCGTTGAAGCATGCGACGAATAGAAGGAGGCTTTCCCAGGGGGAACGATCTATTAGCGAAATTGGTATTAATTAGCTCGCGGTAAAATTAATTATTCCGCTGAAGAGCGTCTCTCGGCTTTTGTTTTAATTTCATTCTACGTACATCAGTTTTTATCTCGCGTGCGAGTCAAGTCGCAGCGCATTATTATATCGTATTATTATATCGCAACTCATTATTATACAACGAGTGATAAGAAAGAAAAAGCATTAATAAACATTCAAGCTAGCAGTGGCCGTAAAAAAAAGTTTCGATCGAAATACGCTGCCAAGCGAAATATTTTTGATGTATATATTATAAATTTAAAAAAATGTTTACATAAAAGATAAAAAGAGCTTCTCAAAACAGCGTAATGTATTTTCAATAAATTACAAGGAATCAAATTAGTTGATGTTTTTCGATAAAAATGACGTGATAAATTTTTAAATATAATCATCAATTAAATCAATTTCAATATTCATGAATTTACAGAATTCAGTAAAGGTTACTGAAATAAATTTAAAACGCATTACTAATTTTCCTAGAATGACATTTCCTTTCTGATATATTAACATTAACTATAATAGTAGAGTCACATAATTTATTAAAAGCGTTCTATATTTTTTCATTAAAACATAAAATAACAAAGAAATATGTTCATTAGAGCTTTCCGCGCGCGCCCACACACACACACACACACACACACACACACACACACCGGAATATTCTTGAATATTTAAATATTTTCTCTATCAACATTCTATGTTATTACATTATTCCACACGTCGCACGCAACCAGCCAGTGCGTTTCACAGCTGGCGAATTAGCGAGTCAGCTTAGCGACGCGTATGAGTTATAAAACAATGGCGAATGTTAAGCTATAGAACGTATGTTAACAAGCATGAAAGCTTAAACCCAGATAAATTAATCTGCATTACTTCGCGCAAACGTGATCGTTATCGAGTTACCGCTACTTTAACAGTCGAAATGGTCTTAATAAGTTTGCGGGCGATCCTATTACGTAGTTTATCCGCGTTTGTTCTAATCACACTCATTACTCGTGAAAATACTCCGGTGCGGCGTGACAATGCAATATTTCGGTGTAACGTTGCGCTAAATTAGTCTGGACAAGCGCGCGAAAATCATGAATTCTTTCCCGCGCGATCCCACGTTTTTTTTACAATAATATCTCTTTTTAAACAAAATAAAATTAAAAAAAAAATATTTAAAATATTTCTCAAAAAGAATGAACAAATAAATTGAAATTATAACGAATGAAATACAAAGTGTCGCAATTCTGTATACATTACAATTATACAATCGCGGTTGATTAATCTCGGCAAACGAAATAATGATGCCGGGATTGCAACACGCTTTTATTTACCCGACTTTTCTGGCCGGCGGAATATCGGGCGAATATTTATAACCCCGAATCGTTCGAGCAGCAACAAGATCGATCGAGTGCTATTCCTATTACATCGGTGCTCTCCGAATGTTTACCCGGGGCAAACGATTGATTGATCATCGGTGCTAGTTATTTTCAATCGACACGAGATGATACGACTTTTATTTTATCGATAACCACAACGACAGTGGTTATTATTTATTCGCGCGATTCTATGAGAATGACTGTAACAATTAGATCATCTATCGATTCTGTCAATCATTTATTAACTCTGGCTAATGGAATTAATGAAATCTGAAGATTAAAATCTTAATTATATAATAAAAGTAAATCAAGTTTCGATGAAAACCTGCTCGAAGTTAATTCACGAACAAGAAGTTCTGTTTTATTTTTACTCTCGACTGCTACCAACTTCGAAGACTGTTCAGCTAGTAATTAGCTTTCCATTTAATCTTCACGATAATGTAGACTCGTCTCATATTCATCAAGGAATACAATATTCATGTCTCCATTATTGGGCCCTTTATTTAATTATTTGTCTGTGACGTTTGTCATGTGAATATATGGAAATCAATATCGTTTCGAAATGTACAAAAATTATAAAAATAGCAGGAAATATTTCGAGCGATGTTCGACGCTTGAGATATTACAAGTACCTCTCTATTTGACAGGTTTTCCGAGACTTCAGTCGTAGGTCGAATTGTAAGATCGATCGTAAGAATAGTAAAAATATCTATTGTTTTTCTTTCTCTTTTAATAATAATATTTGTATTATTAGCCATTCTAAGACATAAATAATTTCAAGATTATGTAAAAAAATAAATTAATATTTCGACCAATGGGCATTTTTTAAGAATACAGTGTAACACTGTGAATCATTTTATTTTTATTTAACATCGGTAAACAATAAGAATGTGACGATTCATGATATTACATAATATCCTTGCTGGAAAAACGTTCAATGTAAAGTCATCTTAATTTCAGTTCAATTGTTACACACACATATATTCAACTTTTTTTTATATATGTGTAGATATGTATACATACATTGTAAAAATAGAATGTATATGTATAAATATATGTATGTATAAATAATAAAATAATTTTAATTTAAAAACATTTAGTGAACTTTTTAAAACATGCAAAAATGTTAAAATAAATATAAAAATATTAATTTTAACATTTTTGCATGTATCAGAAAGTCCGCTAAACATTATTAAAGTTAAATTAACATCTTTTCTTTTAGTACACGCACACACACACACACACACGCACATTCTTCATCTCTTTTTAATTCATTTATCGGTTGGAAGTTTGGAAATTCGAAATAATTGTACGTAGAGGGATATCTGTACTTTTAATTACATTTATCAAATATTATATTTATATTATCGATAAAATACCGGAAAATAACAGTTAAAGCAAAAATTTTATACGACCAGGAAATGTAACGAGGCGATAATTTCTGCTAGTAAATGTTGCACAAATTATTATCTTGTTCAGTTGAATGTATAATGAAATAAATGCTTTATATCCACTGCAGAAAAGTGGCGCCTGTAATCCTTTCTCGCGCAATTATCGCTCGTTATTATAGCGCAAGGAAAATCGCGACGCGAGCGGGGATCCTGTTTCCTATGCTGCTCTTCGTTTATACGCATCACATAACAGTGAACATCATTTTGTATAACAACTCTAACGATGCTCGATATTATTTAATATCCTGGGAAAACAAGTGGACGGTGGACGCGCTCATTTTACGTTGAACGATAGAAGATGCGATCGTATAACTCCTTTACAACGGTGATTTCCATAATAATAACGCAGACTTTGTATGCGGTGCCATTAGTGTTATTACTATTATTCAGCGAATTGCAGAAATTCGATAAATCAATAAGCAATGCATATGACTTTAACCGAAGAGCTTGGTGCAATAACAAGGTAAATTTGATGGAAGCAAATTTAGCAAGCAAATAGTGGGAATGTACATGAATCGTTAATAGTCTAAATGCACAAATTCTTCGTATTTTACCAATGTCCGTTAACGTTAACAGTTAAATCCTTCGTATTCTTAATAAATTAAAAATGAATAGATTGTTAATTTAACATCCGAAGAGTTTGAGAGAAGCGATCACGCTTGTATTTCTACAATTTTATATATTACTAGAAGAAAGATTAAGTAAATTGTATTAATTGTATGAATCGCAATTTGTGTAAAAATACTTCTTTAATGAAAAAAAAACATCATTTTCATTAGACAAAATAACAAGGTAGATCGGTCGGTAGATAATTTATTCAAGAATATCATTAAATAATTGTAGCTGGATGAAAATAGAAATATTATCTCTGTTATACTCTTTTCAGATATCAAATGGAATTAAATGTAATTAAATTTTCTGTATTGGACTGACTCTTGCATGAAAAACACATGATTCGAAATTACATATAAAATTATCATTTAAAATTAATATTATTTCATTTATCATTAATTACAGATCCATTACTGCAATATGACAATTAAAATACATCAAAAGAAGATCAACAATATATAGAAATTAATGTAAAACTAATAGGTAGAAATTAATATAAAACCAATTTGTGTAAAAATACATTTTTCCGATAAAGAAAAAGATTGTTTTATCGATTGATTATAATTGTCAATTAAGAGAATATTAAAAATCAATGCTTCATTCTAAATCAGCGCTATCTATTCTAGGATTAATTTCGCTCCCTAATCCTCTGTAACTAAGAGGAAGCTAAGGGGATAACAAGAAGGTCGGAGGTCCAAGGTGGCGGAGTCCGCCAAGGCAAATGGGCGAATTAAGCTGTAACGAGATTCTTACCTCCTTCGGTCTCGTGCCAAACGATGCCCTCGAGGGTGACGGAGGTACCGGGCTCGCAGGGTCCCAAACACTCCGGTTCCGTGATGGTCCCCACGCTGGTCCCAACGCATACATCGGACATGTCCTACAACAGAAAGTTCGACGAACGGTGAGCCGCGATATTGTCGTGTGTCACATGTATAGTATGCAGGATCGATATGTATCGCGTTCGTCAATTTCGTCCGCGTGAAACAAAGCCGCGTGAAATAATCTACAACATGAAGATTGTACCATGCATGATGGAAGAATCTTACTATGGTATCATGCACAAAAAGAATGGTTTTTACTAAAAAATATAAAAATTTAGCTGGATACAGATTTGAAAATAATTTTGTTATAGACCATCAAAATAATTATTGGAACTTTGCTGGAGTGTTAAAACCTTTTAGAATATTTTATTATTACTCATTATATGTTTGAGCTTCCTACATAATTATTTTGATACTTTTAATGACCTAATAAATTATTTTCAAATCTATATTTAAGATAAATTTTTAGATATTTCAGCAAAATCATTCTCTCCGTGTAAATTTATTATTTTAATATATAAATAATAAATATATTTTAACAACGATTAAAAAGCTAATTTCTTCCTGATGATTAATTTATTTTGAAAAAATTATTTTATCGCTATCAAGGATACTGCTATTTGCATTAACTCTCTAATGCAAACGTAGAAGACAGACAATGTATATTGTTCGTAATTAGATTGAGATAGTCTCGTATGTCCAGGGACTTGTCATTCTAACTACGAAGCGGTTCCCGTGACGCCCAGGGACCTGCATTCTAACTACGACACGAGAATGGCGATCAAGAGCGATAGCATGACTGAGCGATGAGGATGCTAACTAACGATCCGTTAGATTCATGAACTATCTCATGGCGAATGCATGATATTAATGTTTAATAAACGCTTGTTTCGAGAGACCGCTCAAATATTTTCGCGGCTCTGCTGTGCCATGTACCTCATATACGTTTAATTCAATTCATTCACTCTTCACTCTTGTGCAACGTGACATAAAATCCGTCGCGTATATGTCTTTCGACGTGAAAATACATTTTTCAGTCCATACATTTACGCTGTATTCTGGCTGGTGTAATAATACACAGTGCACGACCGTTCCGCGCCAACATGACGTTGCGCGACGATTTCGACAAGGTGTTAACGAGTCATCGTACGGTATATAATGTATATCTCTCGGGCTTTTCAAAAATATCGGGTCGGGCTGTCACGAAATACCGCCGTTGCTTGTACGCGACGACGAGAGAGAGTATCGCTTCGCCGTTCATTTCGGAAATCGATGTAATCCCGGTCACTGGACGCGCGCGCGCGGAAAATGCATCCCGGGCCAGCGGCCGAGTGGCCTCGAGGCGCGACGAAACGCAGCCGAGGATATAAAAGCAATTGGAGGAGGCCCCAATTAACGTCGGTCGTACACTCCCTCCGTGTCGCCCGCTCGCTGTTTATGGAAATATCGGCCGGCCGATATTTCCCCGAACTGGGAACGCACGATCGGAAACGCGATTCTGCCGTCGGCGCGTTTACACCGGCTTGCAAATAGAAACGAAACGGCGAAAGCGCCGAGGGTTGATTTTCGCATAACGTTTCCGCACACCTACCGTGTTGCTGGAAATTGACGAACACGTCATTCTTCCATATACGGATATATAGCACACAGCGTTATCGATTTTGATTTACGCCCGCGGGACAGATCGTATTTTTTACAGGATCTCGATTGCATGATAAAATTTCTTCTGCCCTCCTTTACAATTTTATTGCAAATATTTTTATTCGTATTAAACATGTTTGTCTCCTATTTTCATCAGCATTAAAAAGCATATTTATACAACGCAAGGCAAATACGTCTTATTATTGTGCGATGTAACAATATAAATATATTCATCTAGATATAACTCTGTATCATTTTTTATCGTTTTACCATTACTATCATTATCGATGAAGTACCGCTATTTTATTTAATGGTTATTATTATACGCTGTTATTATTTACCGCTTTTATTATTATATGCCATACATTTTCATATGTATATGCACGCACTTAAACATATAAATATGGCATAATATGGAAACGCAACCGTGAGCCGGTTTGTTGCGGGTTTAAAAGCAATTAGCGAGATGTCTGCTGAATGAATGCGCTCTGCTGGTCGCGGTAATTTTCGCGGCTCGATGCAAACAAATTTCCATTTCGGAAAACAAAATCGTCGCGCGGTCGGGACTTTGAGAGCAATTAGTGATGCCGCGCATAATTAACGCGTTAATTAGCAGCGCAATTTTGAATAACGCGGGTGTAACTTTTTCGTATATCGGAACACCGCGGCGCTGTTACAAATTTTTCATTTATTCATCCCTGTGGGATTTAAATGTCACCGATATACCCGTCGTTCGATATTAATATCTGCGGAACGGATTTTCAAAGTCGACATACAAAGCCATATATCCGCTCGATAAATCCGTTATAAATCCCCAGGAGCATTCTCGCAATAACACAATTCCTCGTAGGCATAAAATCGACAGCAGAGCTCGATTACTTGAATCATCGATCGGCTAGAAACGGAATTACTTATTTTATTTTTGTCATTTTATTTAACTTTATATACTATCGAAAGTTATATCGATTCACGCATGGAATCGACCTTTAGATAACTTCAATATCTACATGCGTGCTGTATATTAATCCAGACGAATTTATCGGCGTTATCGCTTCGGCGACATTTCGCTGTGGAATAAAATTTGCGCCGGAAACACGTTTACAGGCGGGTTGGCTGAATGCGTCGAAATGCATTAACGTGGATAATCGAGAAAATGAGTGACAGCGTGCGCGAATGGATCCGCATGCATGTACAAAATATTCGTGATTCATTGCATCTCTCTTCATCTTTTTTGATAAATTTGAAATGCTCTCAACGATAGAATGCAGTTGATTTACGACATTTAATGCCGAACATCCACACGAGGGAGGTAGTAAAATAAGAAATAATAGAGAAGAAGGCGGTATTATAATTAGTGCTCTCCCCCTCTTCCCCTCTCTTATTATTCTCGCTATTAAGTGGCAAATTCCAGATTACTTCTGAAATTAATTTATTTGATTTTTATCGAAATAGTCTTGTTTCATATAGTTATGTTAAAATAATCATTATTAATAAATTGATTGCCTAGTATTTATCTACATATAATTTACATTCAAAATTCTTTGAAGTGGAATCTCACAGTAAAAATTAAATCAGTCTTTAAAAAAAGCTCAATCTTTAAAAGAGTGACAATTCACTCTAAAAGTTTCAAATAATATATTATACGTACTATAGATTTTTAGTATTGAGCAACTTACATAAGGAAGATGAATATGTATACACGTTTTGCAATATTTTACTTTTTTGTTTGTAACCAAATACTTACTGTTTATTTCTAAATAAAACTAATTATTTAAATTTTTATAAAAGGCCATTACCATTTCTGTTTCTTTTCGAGCCATTATGCAATCGCTACATTTTTATAAATAGCATCTTAATGTATGATTTGTAACTTTGAGTTACATCTCTAGAATCGATTGAACAATACTTTGACAAATGTAATTGTTAAGTTTTAAATTTAAATACCAGTTATTAAAATTTAATACA